>Ga0316222_1000095_pt1 | contig 137553 bp, 133 predicted proteins | sample TBH18011metaG_FD_206008 | JGI IMG/M metagenome (GOLD analysis project Ga0316222, IMG submission 206008) | Freshwater microbial communities from Trout Bog Lake, Wisconsin, USA - TBH18011 | ecosystem: Environmental > Aquatic > Freshwater > Lake > Hypolimnion/Profundal zone | place: USA...
CGTTGATGCTGGGATTGCATCCCAGCCTACGACGCATCCCAGCCTACGACGCTTCCCAGCCTACCTCCGTCATGGTAACGACGGAATAAATATGGAGCAGGTGTTGAGCAAGTTACCTTAGGGGCGTATTACAGGCAATCTGGGCTGTTTAATTGACTTCAAACCAGTACATTGATATGGTCATGCAAAATGACGGGGCAACCAATTCCCGAACAGGAAATGAGTCCGGAGCGTTTTTTGGAGTGGCTGCAGACGCAGGAACAAAAGTATGAACTGGTGAATGCGCATCCGGAAATGATGGCAGGAACAGTGCAGGATCACAATGACATTGTCAATTCAGGATTGAGTGAGTTTATCGTCCAACTGCGAGGCACGCCGTGTCGTCCAACTGGTTCCGACAGCGCGATTCAGATCCCCGGCGGAAATATCCGTTTTCCTGATTTTGGCGTTGATTGCGGACAACGCAGTGGCAAATCGATGCTCACGAGCGCACCAGCTGTGGTTGCGGAGGTACTTTCTCCCTCAACCCGTTTCCTGGATTTTAACAAGAAGCTTGATGATTACAAACGCGTAGCCACGCTGACCTATATCTTGCTCATTGAGCAGGACGCGCCGTGTGTTCATGTTTATCGGCACTAGTAGTCAGTCAACCTAATTTCTATAGCTATAAATCGTGTCTTTTTTCGCCTGGCTTCGTTGCTCGTCCTTGCTTAGCTAGCTAAGCGGCGTCCTCACGCCTTGCCAGACAAAAAAATCCATCAATTTCTAACTACAGAAATTAGGTTGACTGACTACTAGACCGACGGACTCTGGACTATTGATGTAGTTGAAGGACTCGACGCCAAAGTAGTCATGCCTGAACTGGCGCTGTCGTTATCACTCGCAACGCTCTATGAGAGAATCACGTTCCCGTTTCGCCCAACGCTGATAGAACCGCCTGCGCCTTCACCGAATTCCTGACCCCAACCCCAATCGGCAATTCAGCAAACCAGTTGATAAACCGCTCCACATCGGCGCCCTGATAAATGGCGCCGTGCTGCGGGCACATCATGTCGATTTTCAATTTGCTCACGCGTTCGCACCAGTCCAGTTTGGCTTCATTGGAACCCATCCAGCGCCGGTGAAAACCATCGGCATGGCGGATGTGCTGATCAAAATTGGTGACCATCAATCCATCCGCGCCAGGGGGCAGCAAGGCCGCACCGATATCGCCGGAAAACAGGATGGCGGCCTTGGGATCATACAGATTGAAGTTACCCGAGGAATGCAGATAGTGGGCCGGTACGGCAGTCAAAGTCAGTCTGTCGAGCTGGATACTCATGCCTTCATCGGGTAGCGGTATGAAGGTGTCGGCATTGCCGCCAAAATGGGGAATGAACGACGCCCACAGCCAGCTTAAATAACATTGCAGATCGGGGTTGAAATCCAGCCACAGGGCCAGCGAAGAAATGATGTCCGGATCCTGATGCGACGCAAACAGCATCTCGATATTGCGCGGATCGTATTTGGCGCTGATCGAAGAAAAAACGGCCGGAAAAATCTCCATGCCGCCCGGATCGGTCAGCAGCGCATGCCCTGCGTAACTGATCAGATATTCATTGGTATCAATCAGGTAGTCCGGTTTTTCCGGGTCGCGGGTGATGACTGCCCACTGATGCGGACCATTTTCATAAATGATTTCGATTTTTTTCATTTTAAGGTTTCACTCAAGGACTTCAATCCGTTCACAGCCTGATTCATGATTTCATCAATCCGGGCTACGATGTGCTGCATGTCTTCCAGCATGGTCTTGCCGTAGGTCGCTTCAATTCTGCCGTTGTTGGACAGCACCGCCCCGCGCCGGCATAAAGACAGCGCGCTGCGAATCTCTCTGGCCAGCCGGTCCCAGGTTGCATGGCTGACATCCATTTCCTTCTGGAGATTTTTTTCGGCGAGGGCATAGCAGTCTTGCAACAACATTTTTGCCTGATCACTTTTAGTCATGGCAAGGTTGAGCAAACCTAAATTTTTCTTTAATTTGAGCAGTGCAGCGATATGCAGCACGTTGAGCTGGATCAGTCGTTCCAGAACAGCCATTTCCTGCTCGATCTTCAGGCCAAACGAGCGCAATTCCAGTGCCACCACATGAAAACCGGCCGATTCCGACCCGGCACGCTTGGCAATCAGCACTGCATTGAGTGCAACAAGGTCAATTTGACAGGCAATGTCGATGACCTTTTTCAGTATCTCATTGATGGATACGACGCCCTCCAGGCTTAAGCCATAGACTGGTTCATTGCTAATGATACGTTCGTTCATTTCAGTAACGGTTCAGGAGTTGGATCGGAATACCCACTGAACCATCATAGTACATGCCAAAAAAAGCGCTAAGCCTTATCGACATGGCGACGGGCGCCACACTTGCTTATTCAACAATGTCCGGCAGCCCAGGCAGCGCAATCCAGGGCTTGCCGGTACGGAGTAAACACTGATGACACGGTTGCAGAGGAACTCCTGGATTTTTTCTCTTTGTGCCGGCTTTTGCTCGATCAGGGCTGCCTGGGCATACTCGAACGCCTGGTCCACTTTTCACTGATCGTTTGCAAGGTACCGTCTTTTTTCATGGAATCAAACTCCCTGCCGAGGCGATTCACGAGCTCCGGGTCAGTATTTCTACCCAGGGCGATGTAGAGGGAACTGTCTTTTCTCAATTGGATCACCTTTTCCACTTCATCGATACCAATGTCGCAGGACGCCATGAATGCCTGAACGGCGTTGCTGTCTATCGGAACCAGATCAACCCGGCCAATTTTAAATTTCCTGCAACTGGACAGATCTGATGGCGCTGTATCGACACGGATTCCCAATTGCTTTAACAGCGGCAACGTTGCGTTATCCCGGGTATCACCGACCAGATAATTTTTCACGTCGCCGAGGTTTTGAATCTGGACAGCGGTGTGGCTTTTGAATTTATACAGCCAGACTTCAGTGGTTGAAAATGGTCCTATCCAATAAAACAGGTTCTCCCGTTCCGGGATTCTGACTATGCTGAAGATCAGGACAGCCGGCTGCGCCTGGGCGGTCTGTAACGCTCGGGACCACGGTATTGCTTCGGCTGCCAGTTGATAGCCGGTGCGATCGGCAAGCGCGGTAGCAACATCAAATCCCATACCCTGAATGACGCCATTACTTTTAAAGTTATACGGATAATTGTCTTCAACGGTGACCGCTTTCAGTTTCGGCTTTTCATCGGCGTAACCATTGAGAGCAAAGACAAACAGGAAAGCGGCCACAACGATAAAAACGGTGCAATCAAGTCGCCGCAGCGGGTAGCTTTTTGGTGTTTTCATGGCCAATACTGTTGAATGACCTTCACAGGTCTGAATAGAGTAACAGCGCATGGTCCTCACTGAATCCCATATTTTTGCATCATTTCTGGCGTGACCCCGTTGGCATGCGCGATCCCGGAATACAGCGCGGCCGATTTCCTTGGAATCCGTTTGAAATCGTGCTCATAATCTACCTCCTCCAGACCGAACTTCGCATCAAAGCCGTTGACCCATTCAAAATTGTCAAACAGTGACCACTGCATATAGGAGCGCACGTCGGCACCGCCATGATGGATTGCCAGCCAGACTTCGCGCACATGAGCCACGATATACCTCTGCCGCTCAACATCATCGAGCCTGTGGTCAGCCGTCCCGTTTTCCAGTACAAAAACCGGCTTTTGGTAGCGGTGATAAGACTCGGTCAGGATATTGTAAAAACCGTGAGGATAAAACTGCCAGCCCATATCATTGACGATGGCCTTCGGATCATCCGGGTCGCGCAGCAGGATGACCGGATTGCCCGGATCGAACAGATCACTTTTGACAAACACGCGCATGTAGTAATTCACACCCACATAATCCTGGGTGCCCTGCAAACCGGCAATCTCATGATCGACCGATGTATTGGCCATTTTCAGCCGACCGCTCTGAATCGCATCCAGAAAATCCCAGTTCCAGGCCTGCGCCACCAGTTTGGTGATCAGACGGTCGAGCGGTGCCCAGTTGCGCAGCGGCTCAAACGCTTCCATGGCCTGGGTGATGCCGACATTGACGCTGACGTGACGTTCGGCAGCGACCCGGTGCAGCGTCTGATACGCCAGTGCATGGGCTTTGAGCAAACCCTCCAGCACACCGGCGGTTGCTTCCAGATTGGCTCGGCGTTCCAGCGGCGGATACAGCCCGTCGATATAGCCGCTGTACACATAGACCATCGGCTCGTTGAGCGTGCACCACTGTTGCACGTCCGGAATGAAATTATTGGCCACCGCGTCAACGTAGCGCTGCCAGTGCTGCATGGCGTCAGCACGCTCCCAGCCTTTTTTACCGGAAGCGTCCGGCTGAAAAAACCAGGCGGGCGCCACATAATGAAACAGTGTCATGAACGGTGTGATGTGACGCTTTTTCATCTCCAGGATCATGTCCTTGTAATACGCGATGGCCTGTGGATCCGGCTCTGTCATGTCCTGGCGCGGAAACAGGCGCGCCCATTCGATGGAATTGCGAAAACCGTTCAGTCCCATTTGTGCGGAGGTTGCGAAATCCTGTGCGTACAGTTTGTCGAACCCGGATTTATCGCGCTGCACCTGCTCTGACCAGTTGCCATAATTGCGGATATGACCAGGTTTGGTGGTTTCCATTTCCTTGCCGGCTTCAAAGCGATGATGCAGCAACGCATCCTGTTCAAAGGCGCCCCAGTCGCTGGCCTGCACCGTTTCAGCCTGCTCGCCGGCGATGGAAGCACCCCAATAGAAATTCTTGGGAAACGCGAGTTTTTCAGTTGTCGGGCCGTGTGTATATAAACTGGTACCACGGCCCTGCAGGGAAGAAAGGTAGATCGCCAGAGTCAGAATGACCAGCAGGACGATAAATACAATGCGTAATGTCAGCTTCATCATATTGTCGATTAAAAATTAGAATTTGGGTCTGTGAACCCACCGTGCGCCAACCCGTGTTTTATTTCACGGTCAGGAATTTATTGATTTTTTTCAGGACAGAATCTTCCACTTTCTTGCTGCAGATCGCGTACCAAAGCTCCCCACTGGGCGCATCTTTGGGATTGTAAGCGAAAAGCTTGCTGTCATCCCAGACACCTGTTTTTTTGAAATACCCGATCTTGTCATTCTCAAACAGCGTGTACTGCCCATGATTGTGTTCCAGCATGTTGACTATCATCAGATCATTGTCGGCATAACTCACTGTGGCATTACTGCCCTTGATCATTACATCAAGAGCATTGCCGTACGATTTGCTCAGCACCAGAACGACGCCATTTATTTTATTGGCGAACAACTCATTGAACGAAGGCCTGCTTTCAGCATTCCCACCCTCTTCGTTCGTCACGATCATGAACGGCGGGGCCCGGTAAATTGGATCGGTAAATTTCCCAAAGGTTTCGCGCTCCTGCGTTTTATACAGACCGACCGCACAGATTCGTGACGTATTATATTTAATCATTGCGATCTGCCGTCCGTGCGGCATTTCCTGCCATACAAAAGGCACACCGGCCTTCGTGAACGCTTCTTCGAGCGGGACCACAGCCAGACCACCGGCCCTGTGCTCTGAAATTTTCATTTTATACGGTGGATAGTTGTTATAGGCCAGCGTAACGGTATGATCGTCCGGTGCGGCGCTGCCTGCGAACGGCAGCATCGCTGACAACAGAAATAAAAATGATCGGTAGAGTTTCATGAATCGTTTGTAGTTCGGTCGTCGTTCATTATTTGTCTTTCATTGAAAAGTACAGGCACATTGCAACATCGGCCCCAGGTCAAGGATCAATAAAGGTCCAGGTATCGGCGCCATCGAACCGGCGTACCTTCACCGACTCCTGCAAACGGGGTTCAAAATTGCTCAGATTCACACCGTGCCGGGTTCCGGGTTCTCCCCCGATGGGCTCCCAATGCGTCACGCAGCCGCATATTTTGCATCGGACTGTCCTCAGACACCGGTCACCCCAGACATAGTCAACGGTATTCTCCGGGTGCCCCTCGATACGCACGGTGCCGAAGGGATAGTACACCCAAAGACCGCCCAGACGCCGGCACAGGGAACAGTTGCATTTGGTTCCGGTTTCCGGCATCGAAGGTAAAGTCAGGCGCACAGCGCCACAGTGACAGGAACCTTGCAGCGATGGCTGATCTGACCTGTCTTCAATCATGCCTGACCTCCTGATTCAATATGTCATGGTGAAACTGGCCGCGCCGGTCGTTACTTGACACGATAGATGGCACACAGCTTGTTGCCATCCGGATCGCGCACATAGGCCAGATGCATTGCTCCCATGCCGCTCTCGCGCAGGCCCGGCGGATCTTCACAGGTCTGGCCGCCATGTGCGAGCGCCGTGTCGTGAAATTGCTGCACCTGCTCGGCCGAGCTGCATCTGAATCCTATGGTTCCTCCGTTGGCAAACGTCGCCTGGTCACCGTTGATCGGTTCGCTCACGCAAAAAGTACTGCCATCGTGCCGGTAGAACAGTCTGGCATGACCAGAGGCTGCCGTGTTAACAATCGGCTCGCCTGCCCCGAGCATGCCAAGCAGTGCATCGTAGAACCGTTTTGAACGCTCGATGTCGTTCGTGCCCACCATGATGTGACTGAACATAATTTTTCCCTTTAGCTTTTTATTGATGAGTTAAACGCCAACCGGCTGCACCGGCCAGCGCGCTTCAATTTGTCAAAGTATCGCCTCCAGCCCTTTTCGGTCAAGTAAATTCAATAGTTTGAGTGATGGCCCGCTTGGATGCTTATCCCCAACTTCCCACTTGCGCACTGTCGATAAACTCGTATTCAACACGGCGGCAAATACCGATTGGCTCAATTGGAGATGATCACGTAAAGCCCGAATTTCGTCGCTGCTATAGTCTGGAATGGGTTCAAGGCAAAGCAAATCAAAACACCGCATTTTACGTTTATCAATGAATCCCAGTTTGTGTAAATCGCTTGCTGTCTCATGTACAGCATCGAGAATTTTGCTTTTGGATTTAGGTTTGGTTGTCATGGCAAATCTCCAGCAGAGCGCCTGTCTGAATGGCCTCTTCAAGTTGTTTGGCTGTTGCAGCCAATAATTCCTGTGCTAATTCCTGCAGGGCTTCCAATTCGTTATCTGAAATAGTAGCCCTGTCATTTTTTTCGAAACCAAACACAAAAAACCACTTGCTTCCCTTATTTGTTGCAATCAAAGTTCTTGCGCCTCCACTCTTCCCGCGCCCAGGCATACCGATGCGCTTTTTTACTACCCCGCCGCCAAGGTCTGCGTCAATTAATCCGAGCGACATTTCATTAACTGCATTACTCAGAACAGCATCAGATAGTGCTGTCTTACGCATCCACCGATTAAAATGGCGGGTTTTAAATACTCGTCTCATGAATTAACTATGCCACTTAGTGGCATAGAATGTCAAGCGCACTTTGAAGATTGGGAAACGTCGAGACTTTGATATTCCCCTGTCCGGTTAGTTGCGCACAACCGAACCAGAAGCAGTATCTGCAAGCGTCGCAGTCGGAGATTCAGCTTTGTGCACTGTCTCGTTGCTGACAGTGCTGAACGGCGCTTTGTTTTTGACAATCTCACCGACAATTTCAGTGCAAACGCTTTCGATCTGCTTTTCGGTCATTGCCGAAAACGCGCCTTGCCAGGCGGTTGATTTGGTTTGGTAATTACGCTTGCCGACCACGGTACCGCTCGACAGATCCCGATACTCAACGTCGACGTCAAGCCAGGCATTGCCCGTCATCACGCCAACCAGCACTCTCGAGGTCGCTGTTATGTAGCGATAATCATTAACGGTAATAGCTACCAGCGTGGCATTTTCCATTCCGGGCAATGTATCGTCCGCCAGATATCTATAATCCAGGCCATTGATCGTGGCCACCCCTGCCATCTGCTTATTCCATTCGACGCGAAATTGTTGCCAGTCGGTGTTGGCGGAAGTTTCACCATTACCCTTGATTGCCATCACAAGTTTGTGCGTATCAGCAGCGGGCAATTTCAGGCCGGCGTTGCCGGATGTTGTCACCGTAGAAGCGCATCCTGTCAGGATTAACGCCATTACCACAGAAACGATGTTGAACGATTTAATCATAGCTATTTTTTCTTCCCATAAAGGTTTTAATTATTTTTACACACATCGCATTGCACAACTACACCCCAACCGGCAACACCGGCCAGCGCGCTTCAATTTTGTCACCACGCACCAGCACCAGATCACCAAACTGCAGCAGCACCGCTTCGGACTGGGTCGGGCGCAGGAAAATGAAATCATCCACGCCAATCTCGACTGAGGCCGAGGCGTTGTAACCCTGCTGGTTGGAACTGGTGTAGGCGAAATTCGGCGACAGGCCCGGCGGGGCTTCGTTGACTGCCAGCCAATTGCCGCTGTAGCCAAAAATCATTTGGGCCTGGTTCACATCCCAGCCGCGCAGCAATGGACCGAGGGCCTCCAGCGCCGGCAGATTGCCGCCGTTGACTTTTTTCAGGACCGGGGTAGCGATAAATGCGGATGGCTCAAAATCGCTCAGAATCCCGATGTCGTAATGGGTCGGCTTCATCAGACAGGTGCCGGCCGACAGATCATTGACGAAGGCATCGTTTTCGTAATGCCGGAAGGTCGGACTGCCAGCCGCATTGAACGTCAGGCCGTCGTGCAGCAGATGCGGAAATTGGGTTTTCAGTATTTCCTGGAAAGCCTGATAACGCGCTTTGACTTTCGGCAATTCGCGTTCCGCCAGAAAACCTGGCAAGCCCATCAGATGCGCGTCATAGCCCATGAAACCAGAAAAACGCAACTGCTGCGGGTTGGCACTGATCAGCTTCAATACCGGCACCAGTTCTTCCGGGGTACTGAAGCCACCGCGATGCAGGCCGACATCGATTTCCAGATTGACCTTTAGCGCCAGGTTCTGCGCTTTGGCCAGTTCCAGATACTGCTGCAGCCGCGCTTCGGTATCGATCAGCCACTGCAGCTGCGTCTCGGGCCTGAAGGCGCCACTGTGATTGGCATAAAAATGGTGGACCGCACTGACCGGCATCGGCTTGCCCAGCAGGATGTCGGCGTCCGGTCTGAGGCTGGCCATCTCCTGCAGAAACGGCCGATGAAACACCATCAGCGAGTGGCTGTTGGAGCGGCGCGCCACATAATCCACCAGTTGCGGGCAGGGGATCGATTTGACCACGATGCGGTAATTTTTACCTGCGCCACTGGCTATCGATTTGCTGACTCGATCGATATTTCTGTCCAGCCGGTCCATGTCGACCACCAGAACCGGACGGTCGATTTCCTGAGCACGCAACAACTGATTCAGATTGTTGAAATAGTCCGGATAACTGCCACCCTTGTCAGACGGCTTTGCAAGTGCTGCACCAACCAGAACGGCACCACCGCCCAAGAGCATTTTTCGACGTGTAATCATTTATTTAGCCATTCGTTATTTGTTGCGAAAACTGTAGGCTGGGATGCAATCCCAGCATCAACCGTTGCAATGCCGGGATTGCATTCCAGCCTACGATCCTGAATTAACGCTGTTCTGAATTCCAAAAAGTGATTTTAAATGCGCATTGAGCATGCGGCCGGCCGGATCCAGACTCTGCCTGAGTTCTTTAAAATCCTGCCAGTGATGTGGATACAGTGCGGCCAGTTGTGGCTCTTTCAGGGTATGAATTTTTCCCCAGTGCGGGCGGCCCTGATATTTCCAGAAGATCGGTTCGATCTGGCTGAAGTACGCCTTGTAATCCAGATCGCCGTACTGATGCACCGAGATCGCGATACCGTCGCGTCCTTCAAACATCGACAGCCAGATATCGTCGGCTTTGACATAGCGGTATTCCAGCGGAAAACAGACTGGAATTTTTTTGTCTTTGATGGTCTGCAGAATTTCCCGCACGCAGGCCGCGCCCAGTTCGGCCGGCACGGTGTATTCCATTTCCCGAAACCGCGTGGTACGCACATGCGGGAACACTTCAAACGACTGGCCGGTACGGATTTCACTGCCGGCGCCGCCCAGCGCCATGGTCAGCACTTTTTCATACGCTGCGTCGCCGATGGCGGGCAACCATGACAAGGCGTTATAAACCTTGCGCAGCGTGTGCGCAGCGCTGCTGTCTTCCTCGCCCACGTTCACGTCACCGTCTTTGGCAATATCGGTCGTCACCGTCGCGCACAACGATGTATGCGGCAGCGGCAGAAATTCGAAATGGCGATGGTGGGCGATGCGTGCAGCAAAATCATCCAGTACGTCTTCCGTCTTTTCAACCCGGTTGGTTTCAACCAGTTTGAACGCAGGCAGGTTCTGCAGTGTCAGGCGCGACACGATACCGAGCGCGCCCAGTGAAGTGCGCGCCGCCTGAAAAACGGCGGCATGACTCGTGGCACTGCATTCCAGCAGTTCACCGGACGGTGTGGCCAGCGTCAACCCGGTGACGTACGACGACATGGAACCAAAGCCCTTGCCGGTCGCATGCGCAGAGCAGGCAATGGCACCACCCATGGCCGGATAATCCATGTCCGGTTGATTGGGCAGCGCCTGCCCTATTTCATGCAGCATGGGTCCGAGGTTGTGCATGCGCGTGCCGGCCCAGATTTCAGCCTGCACGCTGGTCGGGTCGTGACTGATGACGCCGGACAGCAGGTCGGTCGTGATCAGGGTATCGTTGGTCGGCACCACGGCAGAAAACGAATGACTGGCACCGACCGCCCGTATGGTACCTCCGGCGCCGTTGGCACCCTTGAGCATCGCAACCAGTTCATCTTCATGCGCCGGTGCCAGGCGCGCACTCGGGAAACAGCTTTGATTGCCGGCCCAGTTAATCCACGGCAGCGGTTTGCCCGGTGTGAAAACCACCGGGCTTTGCGGGTCGGCATCGAAACCGTCACAACCGGTCAGCAGGCCGGTGGTAGCGATAGTGGCCGATGCGACTGCCGCCGTTTTAAGAAAATCGCGACGGTTTTTCATTTGGTGTCTCCCTTGACCGCGTTCCTGTCAGCGGGCCTGTCAACCTCAGGCAGATTGGCCATAAAGCGAATCAGGGCACGAAAATCCTGTTCGTCACAGGCACTGCAGTAACCCAGCGGCGGCATGCCGCGCAGGCCAACGACGACATTCATCAGCATTTTTTCTTCGCCCTGTTTGCTGCGTTCCTTCCAGTCGGCAGCATTGCCCATGATCGGAGCACCGATCTGTGCGCGTGCATGGCACTGTACGCAGTTATTGGCCAGTAACTGCGCCTGGCGCTCGGTTAAATCAGCCGCAAAAATGGCGGAGTGCAGAAACAGCAGGCCGAAAAGCATGGCTGTGCAATGTTTGGTCAGAGGCATGTAACAATTCCCTATTACTAAAAACAGTTGACAAAAATAAAAGGTAAATATGGAAAATAAGCGATAACGACTGAATATTGATTTTAATTGTCCGGGCCGTGAACCGAGAGATTGCATTAAACCAGTTTGTTTTTAATTCGCCAAGCAACACAATAGGGTTTTCATTCAAAAAGTAAATTAGAATCAAACAAATCAAAAAAATGAGACGTCACTGGCAGATTCCTGATTTGTCCTGCCAAACCAGTATCTTGGCTGCTGCAGTCAATGACAGTCGACCTCGCTGTATTTAAAGTAGCGCCACACCATTTAAGTGTGCCGAGGTCGCAGGCCGGGAATTCACCCTGGCCTGCGAAACCAATAAATAAAAAACAAGAGACAAAACAATCAGGAGTGTCTATGCCCAAGCATGTCACAAGCCCGTTGATGGGCCAAATGATGGATCAGCCGTTACTCATCTCCTCCATCATCCGCCACGCCGACCGCCATTTCGGCAACAATGAAATCGTTTCGCGCCGTATCGAAGGCGACATTCACCGCTACACCTACCGTGACTGCCACCGGCGCGCGCGTCAGCTGGCCAATGCACTCGGCCGTCTTGGGGTGCAGCCAGGTGAACGGGTTGCCACGCTGGCCTGGAACGGGTACCGGCATCTCGAAGCGTATTACGCCATCTCCGGCAGCGGTGCCGTGCTGCATACCATCAATCCGCGCCTGATTGCCGACCAGATTGCCTACATCGCCAATCACGCTGAAGATCAGTACCTGTTCTTTGACATGAATTTTTTGCCGCTGGTCGAAGCGTTTGCCGCGCAATGCCAGACCATCAAAGGCTACATCATGCTGTGCGACCGCGAGCACATGCCCCTGACTTGCAACGTGCCGAATCTGCTGTGCTATGAAGAACTGATCAGCCAGAATTCGGCTGATTACGACTGGCCGGTGTTCGATGAACAAAGCGCTTCCAGCCTGTGCTACACCTCCGGCACGACCGGCAACCCGAAAGGCGTACTGTATTCGCACCGCTCCACGTTGCTGCATTCGTTTGCGCTGGCCCTGCCGGATGCGTTCGGTCTGTCGGCACGCGACTGTCTGCTGCCGGTCGTGCCGATGTTCCATGTCAATGCCTGGGGTGTGCCATACGGCGCACTCATGACCGGCAGCAAGCTGGTCTTTCCGGGCATGGCGCTGGACGGCAAATCGCTGTATGAGCTGTTCGAACAGGAAGAAGTATCCGTCAGCGCCGGCGTGCCGACCGTCTGGCAAGGACTGTTGAACTATGTCGGCCAGAATGGCTTGCAGTTCAACTATCTGAAACGTCTGGTGGTGGGCGGTTCTGCCTGCCCGCCGTCCATGCTCTCCACGTTGCGCGAAACCTACGGTGTGGAAGCGATTCACGCCTGGGGCATGACGGAAATGTCACCGCTCGGTACCGTGTCCAAATTGCAGACCCGTCACCTGCATCTGCCCGAAGCCGAGCAGATTGGGGTGCTCAAAAAGCAGGGACATGCACTGTATGGCGTGGACATGAAAATCGTGGACGAGGATGATAATGAACTGCCCTGGGATGGCGTGACCTTTGGCAATCTGATGGTCAGGGGTCCGTGGGTGATCAACAATTATTTCAAAAGCGAGAGCGGGCCGATACTCAACAACGGCTGGTTCGGTACCGGCGATATTGCCACCATCGATCCTGACGGTTACATGCAGATCACCGACCGCGCCAAGGATGTCATCAAATCCGGCGGCGAATGGATCGGTTCAATTGATCTGGAAAACATCGCGATTGCCCACCCGGCCGTGCTGCAGGCGGCCTGCCTGGGTATCTTTCATCCGAAATGGGACGAGCGTCCGCTGTTGGTGATCGTCAAACGTCCCGGCATGGACCTTGAAAAGGCGGAACTGCTGGCCTTTTATGAAGGAAAAATTGCCAAATGGTGGACGCCGGATGATGTCGTATTTGTGGAAGCCTTGCCGATGGGCGCCACCGGCAAGGTATTGAAAAACAGATTAAGGGAGTTGTACAGGGAGTTCCGGTTCATCGCAGAATAAGTCAACCATCACCAAAAAGGAAGAGACATGAAAATCAACACCGCCCAGAAAGTGTTCAGCACTGTCAGCCTGACCGCAGCCACTTTGTTCGGCATGAGCACTGCGCATGCCGAAACCATCAAAATCGCCTACATCGATGCCGTCACCGGCCCGTTTGCACCACTCATCAAAAATTCCACCAATACGCTGCAGATGTATGTCGAGCGCGCCAACAAGGAACATTGGGCCGGCGACAATACGTTCGAGCTGATCGTTCTGGATGGCAAAGCCTCACCGCAGGAATCACTGCAACAGCTGAAAATCGCCAGCGACCAGGGTGTGCGCTATATCATCCATCAGGTCGGTTCCGGCGTGGCGCTGGCACTGGTCGATGCCATCAACAAATTCAATGACCGAAATCCCGGCAAGGAAATCGTGTACTTCAACGGTGCCTCGATCGCACCGGCCCTGACCAACAGCAAATGCAGCTTCTGGCATTTCCGTTTTGACGGCAATACCGATATGAAAATGGATGGCATCACCAACACGCTGGCCAAAGACAAAAATATTAAAAACGTCTACATCATCGGCCAGAATTATGCGCACGGACAGGAGTTTTCCAAAGCCGCCAAAGAGATGCTGGCGGCCAAACGTCCTGACATCAAAATCGTCGGCGATGATCTGCATCCGATTGGTACGGTCAAGGATTTCTCTCCGTATATCGCCAAAATCAAGGCCTCCGGTGCCGACACGGTCTTGACCGGCAACTGGGGGCAGGATCTGGTGCTGCTGGTCAAAGCGGCCAAGGATGCCGGACTGAAAACCAACTTCTATACCTTTTATGCCTACTTTGACGGCACCCCGACAGCGCTTGGCGCCGATGCCGCCGACCGCGTCAAGATGGTCACCAACTGGACCAACAATGCCGAAACCGATGCAGCCAATACCGAGCTGATCAAAACCTACAAGGCCAGATACGGTCAGGATTTTGAATTCCTGAGTAACGAAGGCATTATCGGCATGCTGTCCAAGGCGATCAAACAGACCAAATCCACCGACACCATCAAGGTCGCGTATGCCTTGGAAGGCATGAAGTTTAATGGCCTGTCCGGTGAAATTGAAATGCGCAAGGCCGATCACCAGATTCAGGAACCGATGTATATCGTGACCTGGACCAAGGTCAATGGCACCACCGTCAAAAACGATTCGGAAGGTACCGGGTATGGCTGGCGTACTGATCTGAAAATTCCGTTGGCTGATTCGGTGCAGCCGACTACCTGTCAGATGGTGCGGCCGGCGCAGTAGAGTTTTATCGCAGGCTCAGGGTGTCGCAGGCTGGGATGCAATCCCAGCCTGCGATGCCGTTTGCAGTTTTCACAACGGGAGACACAGTTGGAATTTGTTTTAATAACCCTGCTCAACGGCCTGAGCTACGGCCTGCTGCTGTTCATGATGTCATCCGGACTGACACTGATCTTCAGCATGATGGGCGTACTCAATTTCGCGCATGCCAGTTTTTATATGCTGGGTGCCTATCTGGCCTACGCCATCAGCAGCCAATTCGGCTTCTGGCCGGCACTGGTGTTCGCGCCGCTGCTGGTTGGTCTGGCCGGCATGCTCGTTGAGCGTTACGCGCTGCGCCAGGTCCAGAAATACGGACACATCTCACAGTTGCTGTTCACCTTCGGTCTGTCGTATGTGATGCTGGAACTGGTGCAACTGACCTGGGGTCGCGTGGCGGTACCGTATCTGATTCCTGCCGGACTGAACGGCGCGCTGTTTACACTGTACTCAACCGACTTCCCGATCTACAAGGCGTTCATGATGGCCGTCGCGCTGACCATGCTGGGTTCGATTTATCTGCTGCTGACTTACACCCGAATCGGTCTGATCATTCAGGCCGCGCTGACCCACCCCGACATGGTCGAAGCACTTGGCCATAACGTGCCGCGCGTATTCATGCTGGTGTTTGGCGGCGGCTGTGCGCTGGCCGGTCTGGCCGGCGTGGTCGGCGGCAATGCGTTTGTGACCGAACCGGGCATGGCGGCCACGGTCGGCAGCATTATTTTTGTGGTGATTGTGGTCGGTGGCATGGGCTCGCTGGCCGGTTCATTTTTTGCCTCGCTGCTCATCGGCATCCTGGTCACCTATGCCGTGGCGCTGGATTATTCGCTGGCCAGTCTGCTGGGAAAAATCGGGCTGATCGTCACGCCCTCCACGCCGGGTTTTGCGGTTCTGAACCTGACCATCGCTTCGAGCGCGCAGATACTTCCCTATGTGCTGCTGATACTGGTTTTAATTTTCAGGCCCAAGGGCCTGATGGGAAAAAGGGAAGGTTGACTGCATGAAGAAAATGAACAATAACGGTCAGATCCTGACCTGGGTTGCCTATGCGCTGGCGCTGGCGCTGGCACCGCTGGTGTTTTACAAAGGGGCTTCGCTGTCGATCCTGTCGCAGATGGGCATCATGATTATTTTTGCGCTGTCCTACAACATGCTGCTCGGCCAGGGTGGCATGCTGTCGTTTGGCCATGCAGTGTATGCCGGTCTGGGGGCGTTTTTTGCCATCCATGCCATGAATCTGGCTACCGACCATGTCATTACCCTGCCCGTGTCACTTATCCCGCTGGTGGGGGGCTGCGCCGGCATGCTGTTCGGCATCCTGTTCGGCTATGTCACCACCAAAAAATCCGGCACCACCTTTGCCATGATTACGCTGGGCATCTGCGAACTGGTGCATTCCTCGTCGCTGATGTTCCCGGAATTCTTTGGCGGTGAAGGCGGCATCACCACCAACCGGGTGATCGGCGCGCCGTTTCACGGCCTCACGTTCGGGCCGCAAATTCAGGTGTATTACCTGATTGCGTTCTGGCTGCTGATCTGCACCGTTGCCATGTACGCCTGTACCAAAACCCCGCTGGGCAAAATCATGAATGCGGTGCGTGACAATCCGGAGCGGGCCGAATTCATCGGCTACAACACGCAGCGGGTGCGTTATCTGACGCTGATTATTTCCGCATTTTTTGCCGGAGTGGCTGGCGCGCTGTCGGCCATCAATTATGAAATCGTCAGCGCCGAGAATGTCAGTCTGACGCTGTCGGCCAACGTTCTGTTATTTACCTTTATCGGTGGCAGCGGCTATTTTTTTGGTCCGGTCATCGGCGCTGTTGTCGGCGTACTGCTGACCACGGTGCTGTCCGGTTACACGCAGGCCTGGCAACTGTATCTTGGCCTGTTTTTTATACTCAGCGTCATGTACCTGCCGGGCGGTCTGGCCAGCAGCATCATGCAAAATCTGCAGTTGCTGCGGCACCGACAGTTTGCCATGGTATGGCGGTTGCAAAGTGTCGTGGTTGCGCTCGCAGTGCTGGCCCTGGCCGGATTTGCCGGGCTGACCGAAATGCTGTATCACCGCAACTTTGAAGCCGACAGCGGTCCTGCAATGAAACTGTTCTATCTCAACGTTGACATTGCCACAGCCATGCCCTGGATTATCTCTGGTCTCATCCTGCTGAGCGCACTGGCCGGCATACACCTGCTCAAACCGGCCATGCATGCGCGGCGCATTGCAGCCGCCAGTGCCATTGAAGACGCGCAGAAGAAGGAGTATGCATGAATCCGTTCTCGCTTGAGCTGCGCGACGTGCGCAAAAGTTTTGGCAAGTCGGAAATTATCCGGGGTGCCAACCTGCAGGTATCGAAGGGGGAACGCATCGCCCTGATCGGCCCCAACGGTGCCGGGAAATCCACGTTGTTCAATCTGATTTCCGGGCGCTTTGACCTGAGTTCCGGTGATATTTTTCTGAATGGCGAAAGCATCCGCGCGCAAAAGTCCTATCAGATCAACCGACGCGGCCTGTCGCGCAGTTTTCAGATCACCAATATTTTTCATCAGCTGTCAGTCTATGAAAACCTGCTGTGTTCCGTGCTGTGGTCCCTTGGTTACCGGTATTCGTTCTGGCAGCGCCTGACCGGACTGAAAGATGCGCAGCTGCGCGCCGAGCAGGTGATGGAAAAAATCGCCCTGCAGCATCGCAGGGACATCAGCGCCGGACTGCTCAGTTACGCCGAACAGCGCGCACTGGAAATCGGCATCACCATCGCCGGTGGTGCGGACGTGATACTGCTCGATGAACCGACGGCCGGCATGAGCCATTCCGAATCGGCAGCAGCCATTGAACTGATCCGTCAGGTGACGGTGGGCAAAACCCTGATCATGGTCGAGCATGACATGAATGTCGTGTTTGGTCTGGCCGACAAAATCGCCGTACTCGTGTACGGTGAAGTCATTGCCTGTGACACGCCGGCCAATGTCCGCAGCAATCCACGGGTGCAGGAAGCGTATTTGGGAACAAATTCAGAAACCCATTCGGGAACAACCAAGGATTCGGCATGACCACACTTTTGTCCATCAGCGATCTGCATGCCTGGTACGGCAAAAGCCACGTGCTGCACGGTGTGAACCTGACAGTCAATCAGGGGGAAATCGTCAGCCTGCTGGGTCGCAACGGCGTCGGACGCTCCACCACCGTGAAAGCGGTGATGGGTCAGGTCAAAACCAGTGGTTCAATTCTGTTTAAAGGACAGCAGCTGACCGACCTGAAAACGTTTGAGATCGCCCACAGGGGTCTGGGCTATGTGCCCGAGCAGCGTGATATTTTTCCGGATCTGACGGTCGAGCAAAACCTGAAGCTGGGCGAAAAACGCGGCAACAAGAATCCGCGCTGGAAACTGGGCGACATGTACCGCATGTTCCCCCGTCTGGAAGAACGCCGACATACGGCAGCCGGTGTCCTGTCGGGTGGCGAGCAACAGATGCTGACTTTGTGCCGCACCCTGATGGGCGACCCGGATCTGATCATGATCGATGAACCGACGGAAGGACTGGCACCGAAGATAGTCGATCTGGTCGGTGAATATCTGAATGAGCTCAAAAACCGTGGGGTATCGATACTGCTGGTGGAACAGAAACTGGCCATTGCACTGGCGATTTCACAACGCGTGTATGTGATGAGCCACGGCGAGATCAAGTTTGAAGGTACGCCGGAGGATTTGCAGCGCGATGAACGAATTCGCAAGGAATGGCTGGAAGTTTGATGCGCGCGGTGTTACCTTTGTCAGTTTGGGACTCGACATGAGCACAACATCACTTAAACTTTCTGATGAGTTAAAGCAGCGTGCCGTGCAGGCTGCCAAGTCGCAGGGCGTGTTCACCCACGCATTGACGTTCAATGCGATTGAAGATGCCGCAAACGCAGCGGAAAATCGTGCGCAATTTATCTCTGAGGCGCGTGCGGCCCGAGAACAGATGCTTGATTCCGGCAAGGGTTTTCACGGCGATGATGTGCATGCCTGCCTGAAAGAACGTGCGGCACCGGCTGGCACAGCCCGCACTAAAACATCCAGGCCAAAGGAAAAAAATGGCGCGGATAATTTACTCGCGCGCTGCATTGCCTGGTTTGGGAAAGGCTACCGATTTTTTACCAGTGAATGGCGACCCCGATTGGGATGCAATCGTAGGCTGGGATGCAATCGTAATTTTGAAATTTGGCCAAATTCAGCGATTTGGCCAACCAAACCTGATTTGATGATGACATGGTGATTACCCAATGAATCCACGCAAAAATACCGTTGCCCATGCGATGCAGATCTGGTCTTGCTCCGGGCGGATCAGTGCGGCGCTGCAGTTGCGCCAGTTTGGCATGGTCAGCCGCGCCGTTGTCCGTAACGTTACCAATACTGCCGGGCCACATTGAGGCCCACAACACACATGTTGTTCAAAAAAGAGGAAAACACCATGACCACCGATCAAATCCGCTTCGACGACGGCGCTGCCTACGAACAATACATGGGCAAATGGAGCCAGCTGGCCGGCCAGACTTTTCTTGACTGGGTTGCGCCATCACCCGGTTTGCGCTGGCTGGACGTCGGTTGCGGCAACGGTGCGTTTACCGAACTGATGGCACAGACCTGCGCGCCAGGTTCTGTACATGGCATCGACCCTTCTGAAGGCCAGCTGGCCTTTGCCCGCGCGCGGCCGGTTTCGCGCATTGCCCGGTTTTCTCAGGGCGATGCCATGGCGCTGCCGTTTCCCGATAACAGCTTTGACATTGCGGTCATGCCGCTGGTGATTTTCTTTGTGCCGGAGCCGGACAGAGGCGTTGCTGAAATGGTGCGGGTGGTTGGTCCGGGCGGTGTTGTGGCTGCGTACGCGTGGGATATGTATGGCGGTGGTTTTCCGTATGAGGTGCTCAACAGCGCAATGCGGGATATGGGCCTGGACGTGCCCAAACCGCCCAGCCCCCAGGCCTCGCGGCTGGATGTAATGCAGGAGTTATGGGCTCAGGCCGGTCTTGAAGCCATCGCGACAACTGAAATCACGGTGCAGCGCACCTACACGAATTTCAGCCAATACTGGAGCACCGTACTTGGTTCACCGAGTGCCGGCGCCAATCTGGCCCGGATGTCACCGACCGATATCGCGCTGCTGCAGGGTCAATTGCAGCAGCGGCTGGCAAGCGATGAGCACGGGATGATCACCTGCACGGCCCGGGCCAACGCGGTCAGGGGGACAGTCGCCCGTTAAGACTGATACCGGCTTTTAACTCTTTACCCGGCGCCTTGCAAACCACAATGCAAGCAATGCGGCTGTAGCCAAAGTCGACCAACTCCACAAGTGCTCGTAAATAACCGGATTGGTTTGCGGCACAGGGTCAAATCCGGATGCGTACTCAATCCGGAATTGACCATGTTACTTAGTGCTGAATCCACTGTCAGGGAGCGGTGACTGATTTCTGACTGGTGACTGGGGCATCGATAAAACCATGGTTTTCGGCCAGGCCCTGTTGCTGGGCCGCTTTCAGTTCAGCCTGCACCTGAGCGCGGGTTTTGCCAGGCGCAGCGGACTTGTCTGCATTGAATGGTTGGCCGCCGACAAAACCGTTGTAGTCGACCAGACCATGTTCCTGCGCATCTTTCAGTTCAGCCACCACCTGAGCGCGGGTTTTGCCGGGGACGCTGGAATCCGCCTGGGGCGCTGGGCTCGAATCAAAATAGCCCATATTTGGCAATGTTCCATTTTGCTGTGCACTGGCGCTGCCGATTGCGGACAACAACGAAATCGCTACAACTAATTGTTTGGTATTCATTTCACAACTCCTGAATGTCTAAATTTATCTGAGAGTCGGGCCCGGCGATGTCATGACCGTCGTGTCCTGCTTTGATGATTGCTTTGTTCAACTCACCATGGAGCACACTTTAATCATTTCAACTGACGAGATAAAGTCGATTAAAAACAATGCATTATTCCAATAACAGGAATAATGCATTGTTGATCAGATTACCGCAATGTTTGGAGGGAAGTAGCGGAATTGGCTCAGATTGAGAAGCCGGGAAACAGATTTAAATTGTCCGAATGTGCACGATTGATGGATGGATTGCCAACCAGAGCCTGGCCCAGCACCTTGGTTTCACCATCCTGATTCCGGGTCTGGATTTCAATTTTAACGACCCGCTCACCGCGGTGTTCCAGAAATTCCACCACCCTGCCCACGCATTGCAGCCGGTCACCCAGATTGGTGATGCCGACAAAGCGTGCGCCAAAGCTGCGGATCTGTTGTTGCGGCACCCAGTTGGTCAGCATGCGCCCCAGATACGCCATCGACAGCATGCCATGCGCGAACACGTCCGGCATGCCGGCCTGTCTGGCAAAATCAATGTCGATATGAACCGGATTATGGTCGCCGGAGGCGCCGGCATACAGGGCCAGCGTAGTCCTGGTGATGGCCGGTAGATTCAGCATCGGCAGTGGTGCGCCGATCTGTAATGTGTCGATATCCAGTGTCATGCCTGCCCGTTTCGTTGAATGACCGTACTTCTCAGATCGGCCACATGGTCATTATTCTGGTTGGTAACCCGGTTGTCGATGACGATGAATTCCAGCGCACCGCCTTTTTTGTCGTAGATGTCTGCGATCGATGCATTGAAAGTCAGGCAGTCGCCCACACTGACCGGCAGATAGTAGTCAAACGACATTTCGCCATGCAGCACACGGGCAATGTCCACACCAATGGCAGTCAAATGGAAAAACGGATCCGGCTTTTCCAGCTCCAGGCAAAACAGATAGGTCGGCGGAACCGGAAATTCATCGTAGCCTGCGTCATGGCTGGCATACCTGTCGGTATACACCGGACCAGTTTCACCGATTGCCTTCAAAAAGAATTGCAGGCGTCCTGCTTCAACGCATACCGTATGCGGTGCAAAGGTCATGCCGATAAAGTCTTTACTGATCATTGGTTCGTTTTTGGTTAGTCAGTTCTTCGAGCCAGGGATCCGACTCGGGTTGTGGAAAATGGTCAGTAATGAAATTGACAAAACTGCGTACCGTCGCCGACAGCAGCCGACGGCTCGGGTACACCATCATGACGCTGAGCTGATTGGAATATTGCGGCAATAGCCTGACCAGCTGTCCCGAGCGCAGATCATCGATGATGCTGTACGAAGGCCGCACTACGATCCCCATGCCGGCAAGCGCGCACTGTCTCAAAATTTCACCATTATTGGAATGCAGTCTGCTGTTGACGGCAATCGAATGGCCGATATTGTCGCTGTCTTTCAAAATCCAGCGATTGCGCATCTGCTCGTTGGAAAAATTCAGGCAGACATGCCGGGCAACATCTTCGGGCGTGGCCGGTATGCCATGTTTTTTCAGATAGTCTGGCGAAGCACACAGCAGCATGTTTGATCTGCCCAACTGGCGCGCGATCATGTTGCTGCCGAATTTCTGAAAATCCAGGAAGATGCCGACATCCAGCCCGTTCTCAACCAGATCGATGGTGTGATCTGACAGGGTGACTTCCAGAATCACATCCGGATAGCGCTGCGCATACAGGGGCAGCAGTTTGGCCAACTGCATCTGTCCGAAGCCGACATGCGAATAAATGCGCAGATGACCCGCGGGATTTTTTGCATCGGCAGCTACGGCCTCATCCGCATCCAGAATGTCCTGCAGAATTTGACGCACCCGGGCCAGATAGGCTTCACCGGCCACGGTCAGAGACAGGCTGCGGGTGGTACGGTGCAGCAGCCGCGAGCCCAAGTGCTGTTCCAGTTCGGCCATATGGCGGGTGATCACGGCATTGGACATATTGAGGACATCGCCGGCACGGGTAAAACTGCCCAACTCGACAATTTTTGAAAATACCCGCATTGACTGCAATCGGTCCATCAGGTCACTCCGGCTTTTTTATCATTTTACTGCATCAGAAATGAGCGGATTATATCGTTGGCCTGGGTAATCTGGAACAGGCCATCCAGATGGCCGCCATCACCCTGCAATTCAAACTGTTCAACATGGTTCCCTTGCGACTTGAGCAGCGTCATGGCTCTGGCAGAAAAATCAGGGGGCAGCAGCAGATCGGATCTGGCCGGAATCAGCAAAACTTTGGCCTTGATGCGTTTCAAACCGTCCTGCAGGCTGACCACACTGTACAGTTGATTGGCACGGATGGTATATAAAATCGAATTGGCATCCACCCGTTTTGCTGCACCGGCACCGGCTGCGTTAAAGGTGGCTTCGATCGCGTACTGATTACCCCACGCGTCAAGTGGATTATTTTCCGGCTTGGCAAATTTTCTGCCGAAGGTTTTTTCGGCCCATCCATAATGGCGCGAAGAAAGCAGAATCATTTCCATGGCCAGCGCCACACCCTGCTGCGGCTCTTCCTTTCCGTAGTAATCACCGCCATTCCATTTCGGATCATTGGTAATTGCCGTGGCCCACAGACTGCCCACTTCAATGGCATACGGATCAAATTCAATACCACCCGGCACAACAGCAATCACGCGCTCCACAAATTCCGGATAGGAAGCAGCCCATTCCATGGCCAGCATTGATCCGCCCGAGGCACCGATGACGGCACGCAGCTGTTTTACTCCCAGCATGTCAAGCAACGCCTTCTGGGTATTGACCGAATCCCGGAAAGTCACAATCGGGAACGACATGCCGTACGGCTTGCCGGTCTCGGGATTCAGGCTGGCCGGCCCTGTGGTAATGACGTGCGGGTCCTTCACATTCAGGTTGGCCAGATTGTCGGCCGAGACGATGAAATATTTATCGGTATCGAGCGGCTTGCCGGAGCCGATAAGGGCATCCCAATAACCTGCAGCGGCGTCACCGGGCGCATATTTGCCGGCCGCATGCGACGTACCTGAAAAATAATGGGGGATGAAAATCGCATTGCTGCCTTCGGCATTCAAGGTGCCGTACGATTCATAACCGATCTGCACATTCCGGATGGTTTTGCCGCCGACGGTGCTGAAAACAGGAATGGTGAATGACTTTTTCTCGACCACGCCCTCATAGGCCGACGCAGCCGACACGCAGCTGAGCAACAGTGCGGCGATCCAGACTGAAACAATGTTTCGTGTGCCAACCATTATTTTCTCCCTTCAATGTCGATTTTTTAAGACAGAAAAAATGCCATCCCGCTGCCGGGATGGCGAACTGTCAATGAACTTTTATTTTTTATACTGGCCGATATCAGAAGCGATGATTGACGCCAAAACCAAACGCAGTGGTATTGCCGCCAGGAGCAGCAATGCCGGCCGGGGCATAGATCTCATCCATCAGATTGGACAGGCCTGGATTGCTGTCCACCTTGATCGACGCCACCTGCGCAAACAGCACCGTACCCTTCGACAGACTGTAGGTATCCAGCAGCGCCACAGTCTTGGTTTTCCCACCACCAATAGCACCGTCATCCTTGGCATCGTAGTAGGACAGGTTCAGCTTATTTTCAGTGGAAAACTTCCAGTCAGCGCCCACACCCCACGCTTTGACATCGGTTGCGGCAACACCGGCTGCAATCAGTCCATACATGGTTTTATAGTCACCGGACTGGGCGCGCAACGCAAACGGACCGTTGGCATATCCCAGTCCAAAAATCGTGAATTCACTTGACGACGTGCCCTGTGGATTGTTCAGCGCGGCATAACTGGCCGATGCGGTGAAGCCGGAATTGGTGTAGGAAATACCAGCCGAATTGCCGGAACTGGCTGAACTGCTGCCAGCCTTGCCGCCAAAGGTATGCAAAAGCCCCAGATACAAGCCATTGGCAGAATACGTGTAGCTCACCGAGTTGGCATCGAACGCACCACCCGAACCGGCCGGCTTGTTGCAGATACTGCATGCCGGTGGCGTCAGCAATGTCACGCCAACCGCAGGTCCCAACAGTGAGAACGTATCGGCCAGACCGCGCGGTTCGGTAGGAATTGTTGCAAGCAGACCTGGGTCGTACTGCAGACCGGCACCAACGGTACCCCACTGGCCGCCCAGCGTTAATTTGGCTTCACGACCAAACAGGGCACCAGGTACGTTGCTGTCATCCTGAGTACCATTGCCGGAATCAAAACCGGCAGTCACGGCAAACCCTGCCTTTAATCCGTCACCCAGATCCTCGCTGCCTTTAAGACCAAATTCACTGGGGGACAGCTGTCCGTCGGTATAAGCAGTATTGTGACCGGCCGGGGATTTGACGGTCATGACGCCGACGTCAATATTGCCCCATGCGATTACGCCGGAATCGGCGTAAGCGACGCCGGCCATGGATCCCATCACTGCGATTGCGAGTAACGTTTTTTTCATCTGAGTGTCTCCTGTAATTTTGATTTTAGTTTCGTTTTAAATTTGTTTTGAGGCGCAAAATCAAGGCAAGGACACGGTTGGTGGTAGTGCAGCAGATTCAATCCGAGCCAAGAATGGGATGCACTTTAAGGACAATGAATTGACGCGTCATTAGCTTCCAAAGCCAACTTGCTGGTTTTGGAAGCCAATGACACAAATTGTGCATTCGTTGCAACTGCACCAAGTTACATTTTATTTTATTAAGATTACCGAACAGTCGATCAGCCAGTTATGGATCAACCAACCTAAAAGCAACGAACCTTCCATCGCAGGCTTGAACATTTTTTGATCGCAAGGTATAACAGCCACTTGAAAGCAGGCCGAATAATCTGCCGTTTTCAATGTTCAATATTCACCAACAAATTAAAAATTACATTGCCGGCTGCCTGCACCTGAGCCAGTACCTGTAAACCAAAATGAGACCACGGGTTGACGCTGCCCTGACAGGCGCGCAACTGGAAAGAAACAACACCAATGAGTACACGGACCATATCTGCAGCATGGGTCAAGGGCATCTATGAAGCGTTGTCGGAGGCGGGACTGAATCCGCAGGCACTGTTCAGTCAGGCTGGCGTCAACGTGGCTGAACTGGAAAACAGCGATGCGCGTTTCACTCCTGATCAGATGAGCGCCATTTGGGAACTGGCCAGCGTTCAATCCGGCAATCCGGCCATCGGCGTTGCAATTCCGAAAGTCGGCAAACCGGCCTGTTTTGATGCGGTTGCGTTTGTGATGATGTCCTGCTCGAGCCTGCATTCGGCGCTGCAACATCTGACCCGCTACCTGCGTATCGTCAGCGACGCGGCTGACATCAATCTGATTGAAGACAAAAATGGTTACAGCGTCACACTGAAACTGTTTGCCGGAGCCGGCGATGTGCCGCGCCAGCGCATTGAATATGTGCTGACCACCATTTTCAATTTCTGCCGCTGGATATCGGGACGTAATCTGCAACCGCTCCGGGTCGATTTTGCCAGCCCGGTGCCGGATAATCTGGAGCCGTATCAGAATGCGTTCAACTGTGCCCTTCACTTTGACGCGCCGGTACACCGCCTGTTATTTGTGACTGCTGACATGATGATGCCGCTCCCGACTTCCAATGCGCTGCTGGCTGAGATTCACAACAGCTATGCCAGTGAACATCTGAAGAAACTGAGCGACGCCAAAACCAGCTATAGGGTGCGCGAACTGATCATCAGTCAACTCTCCAACGGCGAACCACTGCGTGCGGAAATTGCCAGCTCATTATGCTTGAGTGAACGGACACTGCAACGCCGCTTGCGCGAGGAATTGACTTCGTTTCAGGATCTGGTGGATGCGACGCGCCGCGAACTGGCTGAACAATATCTGTCGAAAGATCAACTGACACTGACTCAGACGGCGGCTCTGCTGGGATTCGCCGATCAAAGCACATTCTTCCGCTGTTCAAAACGCTGGTTCGGCATGTCGCCCAAAGAATATCGTGTGCTGCGCAGCAAACGAAATAGCCCCTGCACCAATACCGTGCCGCAGGAACTTTCCTGTCAGTAGTTCATCAGGCGCAAGCAGATCAAATGCAATTCGGCATTTATTACCAGAACTCATGAGTTCACGTTATAGGTGATTTTGATTCAGCTATTAAATTCCAATTGTTATCATTATCTTTTTAGACATTTGCAACCATACTGGCTTTCAGGTTATTCGTTGGCCGACCATATTTGCAATCAGACGCGAAACATGTTTTGAGAAAATTTCCCCGAAAATGTTCTATGCTGGTTCAACCAATCCGGTCAATGTGATTGTTTTTATTGACAGGCCGGGTATTGGCAATCGATCGGTCACCTGTCTATTGAAAGGAGCGCCATTTCAGCAGTTACTTAAATTGACTACCCGATTATGAAGATAAAAGTTTCGTGGTTAAAAAAACACCAGTCATGTTGTCGGCAAAAATTTAAATAAGGGTTTCAAATGGAGTCATCGGATCGCGTTCCGTCCATCCTGGCGTTTGTACACGCCGCAGAACAGGGCAGCTTTGTAGCCGCCGCACGAACTTTAAACATTTCCGCGTCAGCCATCAGCAAAAACATCTCCAATCTGGAGCGTTCGCTCGGCGTGCGCCTGCTGAACCGCACCACGCGCTCGATTCAGCTCACCGGTGAAGGCCAGGCTTTTTTCGAACGGGCCAGAATCGCCATCGATGCGCTCGACCATGCCATCGATAGCGTCACGGCGCACCGCATTGAACCGATAGGCAAGGTGCGCATTTCTACCGGCAATGCCACCGGCAACGCCTACCTGCTACCGGTATTGCCCGAACTGATCAAACGTTATCCGGCCCTCAATATCGAAGTCGATTTTGATGACCGGCGGGTCGATCTGGTTCGGGAAGGTTATGATCTTGCCCTGCGCGCCGGGTGGCTGGAAGATTCCAGTCTGATCTCGCGCCCGATCTGCCATCTGCCCAACGTACTGGTCGCTTCAACCGAATATCTGCAGTTGCACGGCGTTCCGCGCACCCGCGAAGATCTGGCTGCCCATCAGAATATTGTGGTACGTTTTTTGAGCGGCAAAATGTCGTCGTGGATGTTTCATGCCGAGAACGGCAAAATTGAGGAATATCTGCCGGAATTTCCGGTGCTGCAGGTTTCTGCGCCGATTGCCGCGCTCGAAGCTGCCGTGCTGGATATGGGAATTGCCCAGGTTGGCCTGCATCAGGCCTGGTCCTTTTTGAAAAAGGGGCATTTAAAGGTGCTGCTGCCGGGCGTGCATTATCACGGTGAACGCCGGCTGTCGCTGCAGTATCCGCACCGCGCGCTGGTGGCACCGCGGGTCCGGGTGACAGTGGACTTCCTGCTGGAGAAACTGACACTCAATGAGAGTCTGCAAAGCTACACCAAAGAGCTGGGCGAATTTATCGCCGGGCCGGTCTAACCTTCCTGTTCTTCCATCCCCTTGGGCACGATCCAGAAGGCCATCACCAGCACCGGCATGGCAGACGCCAGCACCCACACAAAGAAATGCTGGTATCCCAGCGCAAGCTGAATATCACCACTGACGGTTTTGAAAATCGCCAGACCCAGCGCCATGAAGCCGGTACCAAAGGCATAGTGCGCGGTGCGGTATTTGCCCACCGACAGTACCTGCATCATGTATAAAATCAGTCCCACAAAGCCAAAGCCCAGCCCAAAGTTTTCGACCAGAATGGCCGAGCCGATGATCACCAGATTGGTCGGCATCAGCGTGGACAGAAAGAAGAACGCCAGATTGGGCAGATTCATGCCCAGCACCAGAAAGAACATGGCGCGCCGCAGGCCCAGCCAGGCGGCAAAATAACCACCCACCACGCTGCCCCCCATAAAGGCCAGTGAGCCAACCACACCGTACAGGGCACCGGTTTCAGCCGTGGTCAGTCCCAGACCACCCAGTGCCCGGGTATCGCGCAGGAACAGTTGCGCGATGGTGGACAGCTGCCCTTCTCCGGCGCGAAATAAAAAGATGAACAGCAAGGACTTCCAGATGCCGGGTTTTTTAAAGAAATCGATGATGACGTCTTTGAGCGTTCTGAAGGAATTCTTCAGCGATGCATCGTCGAGCTTCACATTCAGCGTACCCGGCAAAGCCCAGCTGTGATACAGACCCAGACCAATCAGCAGGCCGCCCAGAATCAGGAAAATCACGCCCCAGGCCTGCGCGGGTGCCAGATAGTGTTCAATAATCCCGGCCAGAATCACGAGCGGGCCGACTGCAAAAAATTTGGCCGTGTTATAAAAGCCGCCCTGCCAGCCGGCATAAATGCTTTGCTGTTTGCCTGACAGCGCGGCGATGTACAGACCATCTGCAGCAATGTCATGGGTCGCCGACACCAGCGCCACCACACCGAGCAGGGCGATGCTGATCAGAAAATAATTCGACAGCTGCAGCGTCGCCGCCAGCAGTATCATCGCGCCACCGCCAATGAGCTGAAACAGCACCACCATCGATTTTTTGCTTTTGGCCATTTCCAGCAGCGGACTCCACAATGGCTTGAAGACCCAGGCGAAAGTAATCAGACCGGTCCAGCGTGCGATCTGATCATTCGGCGCGCCCATGCTTTTGTACATCAGTCCGGCCATCATGATGACGATGTACAGCGGCAGGCCTTCTGCGAAATACAGGGTGGGAACCCAGGTCATGGGGTGTTTTTTATGCAATGCTTCACTGGTCATCTGGGTTGGCCTTAATCGTTTGATGCTTGTATTTAATAATGTCGTACTGGTAGTCAGTCAATTTGAAATCTTTGGGTATGACGCAGGCTGGGATGCGTCGTAGGCTGGGATGCAATCCCAGCATTTCAACCGTTGATGCTGGGATTGCATCCCAGCCTACGATGCATCCCAGCCTACGACGCATCCCAGCCTACGACGTATCCCAGCCTGCAATTCCTCGACCTGCACAGCAATATCACCCGCTATTACGCAACCCCGCCGCAATGCCGTTAATCGACAGATGTATTCCCCTGCGCACCTGTTCATCCTGGTCTCCGTGCCGGTAGCGTTTGAGCAATTCAACCTGCACATGATTGAGCGGTGCCATGTAGGGCAGCCGGTTTCTGATCGAGCGTTTGAGTAGCGGATTTTCTTCCAGCAGTTCGGTGCGTCCCGAGATGCTTTTCAGTGCCGCCAGTGTTGCCGCGTGCCCGGCGCAGATCCGGTCAAAAATGGTTTTGCGCAATTGCGCATCCTTGACCAGTCCGGCGTAGCGCGAAGCAATCCCCAGATCTGATTTGGCCAGCACCATTTCCATGTTGGACAGCAGCGTGGTGAAGAACGGCCAGTCTCTGAACATGTCCTGCAGCAGTGCCAGACCATCCGGATTGTCGTTCAGGTAGGACTGCACGGCCGAACCGAAACCATACCAGCCCGGCAGCATCAGACGGCACTGCGACCATGAAAACACCCAAGGAATGGCGCGCAGATCATTGATGTCGGTAGTCTTTTTGCGCGAAGCCGGACGCGAACCGATATTCAGGCCGGCGATTTCAGAGATGACGGTCGATTCCCAGAAATACTGCTCGAAACCTTCAGTCTCATAGACCAGATTGCGGTAGGCCGCAAAGGCGTGATCGGACAGCGCATCCATGCAGGTCAAAAATTCCGGGCGTGGTTCCGGATCCGATTTGGACAACAGGCTGGCTTCCATGGTGGCCGCCACCAGCACTTCCAGATTGCGCCGCCCGACTTCCGGGTTGGCGTATTTGGCAGTGATGACTTCACCCTGTTCGGTCAGCCGGATCTGGCCCTGTACGGCACCGGCCGGCTGGGCCAGGATCGCCTGATAACTCGGTCCGCCACCACGGCCGACTGAACCGCCGCGGCCGTGAAACAGACGCAGACGCACGTTCCTGGCCGCAAAGACGTCGATCAGGGCCAGTTCGGCCTTGTACAATTCCCAGCCCGACGTCAGAAAACCGCCGTCCTTGTTACTGTCCGAATACCCCAGCATGACTTCCTGGGCCGTGTCGCGACTGGCCAGCAGACGCGCATACGCGGGAATATTGAACAGTGAGCGCATGACCGGTGCGCTGTTGCGCAAATCGCCGATAGTTTCAAACAGCGGAATGATATTCACATCCAGACGCGCCTCATGCGGATGCAGCAGTCCGGATTCCTTGAGCAGCAGCGCCAGTTCCAGCATGTCGGAGACACTGTCGGTTTTGGAGATGATGCAGTTCGGTACGGCGATTTTGCCGTAGCGCTCCTGTGCGGTTTTTACGGCACGATATATCGCCAGTTCCGACCGGGTCTGCTCCGAGTATTCCAGATAAGGAGATGTCAGCGGACGGGTCGTGCTGATCTCGGCTACCAGCACCGCCACGCGACCGGCTTCATCGAGTTCCAGATAGCGGCAGGCCGGATCGGCAGCGGCCAGCAATTCTGCCACCACCCGTTCATGCACGTCGGAATTCTGACGGATATCGATCGGCGCGAGCGAAAAGCCGAACACACTCACAGCGCGGCGCAAATGACGCAGGCGGCCGCGGGCCAGCGGGGCCGAGCCATGTGCGATCAGTGAACGATGCACGATATCCAGATCCTCCGACAGCTGCTGTACGTTTTGATACGCCGTGCCGGGCCGGGTCGGATGGATGGCCGGTTCCTTGCCGAGCAGGTCATGGTAAGTGGCAGCCAGACGCGCGTAAATGCCGGTGATGGCACGCCGGTACGGTTCGTCCGAACGATGCTCGGACTGGTCAGGCGAATTCTCCGCCAGCCAGAGCAACTCGTCCGAGACACCGACCAGCAGGCGCGCCAGTGAGAGTTGCGAGCCGAGGGCGTGCAGTTCATCCAGATAAAAGCGCAGCACGCGCGTGCACTGCATGGTCAGGGTCTGTTCCAGTACGCTGGCAGTCACAAACGGATTACCGTCGCGGTCGCCGCCGATCCAGCTGCCCATTTTCAGGAAAGGGGCCAGTTCAACGTGGGCGCTGTCGGTGTGCGCACCGAGCAGGTCTTCCAGACCGGCATACAGATTGGGAATTTCGCGCAGCAGCGTGTAATCATAAAAGGTCAGGCCGTTTTCCACCTCGTCGAGCACCGACAGTTTTGAATTGCGCAGCATGCGGGTCTGCCACAGCGTCAGAACGGCGCGGTTCAATGCTTCTTCATTGGCGGCACTTTCTTCCGGAGTCAGTTGCATGCGGTCGCGTTCATCGAGCAGCCGGCCGATCACCATCTGACAGTTCAGTATGCTTTTGCGCTGCACCTCGGTCGGATGGGCGGTCAGAACCGGGGCGACCTGGGCGGTTTCAAGAAAATCCACCAGCTGCTGTGCCGGAAAGCCGCGCTCCAACAAGGTGGAAATGGTATAGGCGATACTGCTTTGTTTGGGTGGCGAACCAGCCAGCAGATGGGCGCGGCTGCGCCGGATATGGTGCTGGTCTTCGGCGATATTGGACAGATGTGAAAAATAACTGAAGGCGCGGATCACCTTGGTCATCTGGTCATTGGACAGTGTGTCCAGCGATGTTTCCAGATTCTGTTTGCTGGAGCTGTCCTGCTCACGGCCAAACCGGATCGAATTCTGTCGCACCATTTCGATCAGATTGAAAATGGCGTCGCCATGCTGGGAGCGCACGGTCTCACCAAGAATACGGCCCAAATGACGGATATCGTCACGGAGTTGCTGGTCTTTATCGTCTGCAGGTAAATTAACGGCGGGGGAAACTTTGGTAGAGGAGTTTGGCATGATCAGGGCGTGATTAAATGTTCAACGACTGGCGCAAGTGCGGCGGGTCGGCATCCGAATGCGGCCAGGCGGCCTTGAACTCCGGGTGCCAGATCGAGATCATACGGTAAACGTCCGGCCACCAGCCATAATTTGTCACGCGGCAGTGCAGATAACAGCTTTTGCTGGCCCGGGGAAAAAATGGCGTTGTAGGATTGCAGCACAATTTGTTGCGCATCGCGTGCAAATTCCAGCGCCGCGGCCACTTCCGGTGCACAAGCGTCAAACGAAATCACCAGTTCGCGCACGGTAAAGCCGGCCTGCTGCAGTGCCGGCAGCATCGAACTGCGCCCGTCGCGCAATTCGACCGCTTCGTCCACTTCGGTGCGGTTTTTCACTTCCACCGTGATCAGGCTGACCGGCAGTACGCGATTGAGCGCTTTCAGATTTCCGTTGATGCGCACGCCGGCCCGGTGTACTTCACGTGACAGGGCCATGGAGGCCGGCAGCATCAGAGCCGCTGGCAGCACGGGTAACCTGCGCCAGTCGGCCACTGCCTGAGTCTGTTTCAATTTCAGGATACGCTCCAGCGACGCATCAATGGAAGCGATGCTGCCACACGCCAGTGCCTGCCTGACGGCGTCGATGGCCGCGAGCTGACGCTCCAGCAGATGCGAAACCAGCACAATGTCGGCACCGGCCTGCATGGTCGCGACCGCACCGGCGGCAACGCCCACGCCTTCCGAGATGGCCGCCATTTCCAGACAGTCGGTAATGATCACCCCGTCAAACCCCATTTCATTCCTGAGCAGATCGGTCAGCACCGCCTTCGACATGGTGGCCGGCAGACTGGGTTGTGGCTCAATGGCAGGAAACACCACGTGCGCCGTCATGATCGCATCGACGCCCTGTTTGATTGCCGCACGAAACGGGCTCAGTTCCAGGCTGTCCAGACGTGCGCGATCGTGTCCGACCAGTGGCAGTGCGTAATGGGAATCGGTCGAGGTATCGCCGTGGCCGGGAAAATGCTTTGCGGTCGTCACCAGCCCCGAAGCCTGCTGGCCACGCATGGCCGCCATCCCGTATTGAATGACGGTGTCGGCATCTTCGCCATAGGCACGTACGCCGATCACCGGATTCATGGGATTGTTGTTCACATCCAGGATCGGTGCCAGATTCATGTTGATGCCGATCTGGCGCAATTCATCGCCCAGCACCCGGTTGAGCTGCTCGCAACGTTCGGTCGATGCACCCTGCGCAAACGCCATCGCGGACGGCATCGGTGTGACACCCTGCTCCAGCCGCATGACCATGCCGCCTTCCTGATCGATGGCGATCAGCAGTGGAATGTCGCTCACGGTGGCATTCAATTCCTGCAGTGCGCGGCACAGACGCGCGACCTGTTCAGGTGTATCGACATTGCGCCGGAACAGAATCACGCCGCCGACGTGCTGCTCGAGGATCATTTTGGTGATGTGCGCGTTGACTTCCAGTCCATCGAAGCCGACCATGAACAGCTGGCCGATTTTTTTATTCAGATCCATATCTGGTGCTTTCCTGTGTTTATCCATATTACGATTACCTGACCGAGCGCCCATTGCTGTCAAACACATGACAGTGTTCGATCGGCAGCTGCAGAGTGCACAGATCGCCGGCCTTCAGCATCCCCTGCCCGACCGCCTGTTTGACTGCAATCAATTCCGCCATGCCGTCCATGCGCACATACACAAGGCAGCAGTCGCCCAGAAATTCAACCACTGACACGACGGCACGAACAGTATCCGGACCCGCCGGACCAATAGCGATGTGCTCGGCACGAATGCCCAGCTTAACAGTCGCGAGCGGCTGTATTGTAGCGGTGGGCACCGGCAGATGCACGACTGAACCGTCAGAAAGGTGCAGTTCGGCCAAAGAGTCCGTGACCGATACCACCCGGGCGGCCAGCAAATTCATTTTTGGCGCACCCAGAAATCCGGCCACAAACAGATTGGCCGGCCGCTCATACAGTTCCAGCGGCGTGCCGACCTGCTCGATACGACCACCGTTAAACACCACAATGCGCTGCCCCAGCGTCATGGCTTCGACCTGGTCATGCGTGACGTAAATCATGGTGGTGCCAAGTTCCTGATGCAGCCGGCTCAGTTCCAGACGCATCTGCACCCGCAGGCCGGCATCCAGATTTGACAGCGGCTCGTCAAACAGAAACACCTGTGGCTTTCTGACGATGGCGCGACCGATGGCCACGCGCTGGCGCTGTCCGCCGGACAGATCTTTGGGCTTGCGCTTGAGTAAATGAGTGATCTGCAACACGGCGGCGGCCTGCTGCACTGCGGCGTCAATCGCCTCGGCTTTCAGGCCGGCCAGCTTCAGACTGAAGGCCATGTTTTCATAGACCGACATATGCGGATACAGCGCATAGGATTGAAACACCATGGCCAGACCGCGCTGCGCCGGCGCAATATCGTTGGCGCGCTGACCACCGATGCACAACTCGCCGGAAGTAATGGTTTCCAGCCCGGCGATCATGCGCAGCAGCGTCGATTTGCCGCAACCGGACGGTCCGACAAAGACCACAAATTCGCCATCGGCAATATCGAGATCAATGCCGTGGATCACCGCGTTGCCGTCATCGAAGTGTTTGACGATATTCGTTAGTTTAATTTGTGCCATGGGTTTCATTTTTTTCTGATGTCATTTCACGGCGCCGTCCATACCGCGCATAAAAAACCGCTGGGTAAACAAAAAGGCGATCAGCACCGGCACGATAGTCAGTATGGTGCCCGCTGCCACCACGCGCGTGCTGCTGCCAAACGTGCCGCGCAGGTACAGCACGCCGGCTGAAAGCGGAAACGATTCCGGCTTGCTCAATACGATCGACGGCCAGATGTATTCATTCCAGGCTTCAACCGCCGACAGAATGCCGACCGTGGCCAGCCAGGGAGTAATTAACGGCAACAGCACTTTCCAGAAAATGATCCATTCCGAGGCACCGTCCACGCGTGCGGCATCGATCAGATCCTGCGGCACCTCTTCAAACGCCTGTTTGAGCAGCAGAATCGATACGGCATTGACCACATTGGGCAAAATCACACCGGTGTAGGTATTGACCAGACCGAGTCTGGTCAGGGTAATGAAGTTGGTCAGGAAATTGACCTCAGACGGCAGCACCATGGTGGCGATGATGACCCCGAACACCAGTTTGCTGCCGGTGAATTTCATGCGCGCCAGTGGATAGGCTGCCAGAGAACAGATCAGCAGTTTCCAGAACACGGTGGACAGCGTGATGATGAGCGAGTTGCGGTAGAACAGCCACATCGGAATGGCGCTGAACACTTCAATAAAATTATCCAGAGACGGCGCCTGGGGCCAGAACGTGGGCGGGAAGGCAAAAATATTTCCTTCGGTAGAAATCGCCGTGACCAGCGTCCACCAGAAGGGGAATACGCACAGCACTGCCAGTGCCGACAGGAGCAGGTATTGGCCAAGACGGGTCAGGATTATTCTGGAATTCACTCAGTTCGCCTAACGATGTTTCGGTTTCAGAAAGCGCAGACACAACAGCGCAATCGCGATACAGAATAACGATACCACCAGCGACGCGGCCAACCCGCGCGGCAGCTTCAGATGTTTCAGGCCCTGATCATAGGCATAGTACAGCGCCGTGAAGGTGGAGTTCATCGGACCGCCCTGGGTGAGTACATCCACTTCCTGATACGCCTTCAGGGCCGCCAGCACCGACATGATGGTACAGACCATGATGGTCGGATACAGCATCGGCACGGTGATTTTCCAGAACACCTGCGTCCGGCTGGCACCATCAAGGCGCGCGGCTTCCTGCATTTCAGACGGAATCGACTGCAGTCCGGCCAGATACATCACCATGTACCAGCCCAGCCCGCGCCACGCCGTGACAAACATGATGGCAAAAATCGCGATGGCGTCGTCCGACAGCCAGCCTACCGGACTGTTAACCGCATGGATTTTGAGCAGCAGGTAATTCAGTGTGCCCTGTTCGTGGAACAGAAAACCCCACATGATGCCAACCACCGAAACGGTGGTCACCACCGGCACATAATACGCAGCACGAAAAAACCGGATGCCGTGCAGCTGATTGTTGACCAGCACCGCCAGTGTGATGGCACCAACCTGGATGAACGGTACGATCAGCAGAAACAGCAGCGAATTTTTTATCCCGGTCAAAAACATGTCATTGGCGAAGATATAGCGGAAATTATCCAGACCAACCCAGTGCGTTGGTCTGACCAGCGAAAAATCGGTAAAGGCCAGAAAGGAACCGAAGCCGACCGGCCACAGCGAAAACAGCGCCAGCAGCAGCAACGCCGGCAACAGAAACAGCCATGGCTGCACGCGCTTCATTTCGGCACCTGCAGCTTTTTGTTCCAGGTCGCCGCCGCTTCATCCAGTGCCGTTTTGATGTCGGCCTTGCCGGTCATACCGGCTTCCACCGCCTTGACCAGTACGCGGCGCATTTCATCGTAATCTTCCAGACCGGCCACATACACGCTGTGGGAATATTTCATCGATGCTGCCGCTATCGGCTGTGCCATCTCAACCGCACCGCCATTGACCGGCGTAAGCATGAAATACGGATCGGCCAACGCCTGTGTGGCCGTCGGCATCACCCCGGCGATTTTCGAGAACGCCAGCTGATTGGCATCATTGGTCAGAAACTGGGCAAAGCTGGCCAGCGCCGGATACAGCCTGGGATCAACGCCTTTGGGTACGGCATACAGAAACATCCAGCCACCATCGGCAATCTGGGTCGGGCCGAGCGGCGCAGCGGCCACTTTGGTGACGGCATAGATCTCTTTGGCGTCGATCTGGATGCGGCGCAGCGCGGTCGGCGCCGAGACCATCATACCCAGCCGGCCGCCTTTATACGCATCAATCACGGCCGGAAAGCCATCCTCGGAAAACAGCCGGTCTTTCAGAAACCCGCCGGCCTGATAGGTATCGGCCAGCTTCTTAACCAGCGCCACATGCTCCGGCGAGTTGAACACCGCGCGACCATTTTTAACGATGGGCAGGCCCTGCTGCATAAAAAAACTGTCGATTTTACCCAGCGTTGGCGCGTAGCCGGCCTTGCCGGTTCTGGCGTAAATCTGGCGCGCAAAGGCCAGTTCTTCATCCATGCTGCGCGGCGCTTCGGTCAGGCCTGCTGCCTTGAAAATACTCGTGTTGTAAGCGATGACGTTGACGTTGCTGTAATGCGGAAAACCATACAGGTGATTGTTGAACGTCAGATCGTCGAGTGCCACTTTGGTGTACATGGCGCGGTTCTGTATCATGCCTTCCACCGGCACAATCAAGCCGTCACGGGCATATTCTTCAGCCCACGGCACGTTCAGGTTGACCAGTGCCGGTGGCGTACCGGAAGCGATTGCCGTGATCAGTTTGAGTTGCAGGATATCCCATGGAAAATCGACCCATTCAACTTCAATGTCCGGATGCAGGACGCGAAACCGGCGCACCACATCCTGGAAGTACGGGGTGAATTTGGGCTTCATGGACAGGGTCCAAAACTCAACCCTTTCGACTTTTTGCGCAGCACATGATGCACCGGCCAAAACCAGGCACGCCAGCAGCATGAGCCCGTTCAGCTTTTGAATCAGCGACAACTGCGCAATGTTCATTATTTATTTTCTCTGCATGTGCTGGAATATCATCGTAGCATTTCCACCGGTGATGCTGGGATTACATCGTACCTGGGCAACCGTTAACTGGTCTTGGTGACCTTGCTCAAATGACGTGGTTTATCAGGATTCAATCCGCGTGCCAAGGATAATTTGGCGGCCATCATGTAAAACGCCTGAATTGCCACAATCGGATCGAGATCGGGCGTACCGGCCACGGGAATGGTCAGATTGCGCTCGGCCACATCGGCCGGTGCAGCCAGCAGTACGCGTGCGCCGCGGCCGCGCATTTCTTCGGCCAGATGAATCAGACCGGCCTGGCTTGGACCGCGCGTGGCAAAAATCATCAATGGATAACCCGTGTCGATCAGGGCCATCGGACCATGTTTGATTTCTGCACCACTGAACGCTTCAGCCTGAATCACCGAGGTTTCCTTGAGTTTCAGCGCCGCTTCCAGGGCAACCGGATAACTGATGCCGCGTCCGACCACCATGATGTTGTTGGCCGGGGTCAGGACCTCAATGGCTTCGGACCAGTCGAGCTCGGTCGCCGCGGCCAGTGCTTCGGGCAAATCCGCCAGCGCGGACAGAAAATTGGCGTCATTTTCCCAGTGACCGGCCAGCTGCGCGCCGGCGGCCAGCGAGGCAATGTAACTTTTGGTCGCAGCCACACTGAGCTCGGCACCGGCATGCAGCGGCATGCACCACTGGGCGCTTTGGGCCAGCGGTGAAGTCGCATCGTTCACCATGGCCACGGTGGTTGCGCCGCCTTTTCTGAAATAACGTATCGGTTCAATGACGTCCGGACTCTGACCGGATTGTGAAATCGCAATCGCCAGTGCATTGTCGGCGTGCAGCGGGGCATTGAGCAGGGTCACCAGTGACATCGGCAGGGAAGCCACGATACGACCCAGGCGCGCCATGATCAGATAGGAGGCATAGGCAGCGGCATGGTCGGAACTGCCGCGCGCAATGGTCAGCACGGTTTGCGGTGGTTTGGCGCGCAGCGCAGCGCCCAGTTCGGCGTAACGTGCGCCTTCGGCCTTGAGTTGTGCGGCAACGACTTGAGACGATGAACAGGCTTCCTTAAACATTAACGAGGTCAATTTTTACTCCTTCTACATATACGGCTGTTAAATTCAAATCCCGGTCCAGTACCACCAGGTCGGCAAAGCAGTGCTGCTGCAAACGACCACGCTCGGTCAGACCCAGATAGTTGGCAGCAAAAGTTGAAACGCGTTGCGAGGCATCGGCCAGATCCAGTCCGATGGCAACCAGATTTCTCAGGGCCTGATCCATCGTCAGGGTTGAACCGGCCAGCGTGCCGTCAGCCAGCCGCACCCCGCCCATACATTTGTGTACCACCTGGCGCCCCAGCATGTATTCACCGTCCGGCATGCCCGATGCAGCCGTGGAATCGGTCACGCAATACAGATGCGGAATGGCGCGCATGGCGGCCCTGATCGCACCGGGATGGACATGCAGCAGGTCGGGAATGATTTCGGAATAACTGGCATGCGCCAGCGCAGCCCCCACCATGCCCGGCGCGCGGTGATCCAGACGCGACATGGCGTTAAACAAGTGGGTGAAACCGCTGGCACCGTTAGCCAGCGCCGCCACCGCTTCTTCATAAGTACCCAGGGTATGGCCGAGCTGAACTTTCATGCCCAGCGCGCTCAGCGCACGGATCAGCGTCAGGTTTTGCCCGATTTCCGGAGCAACCGTAATGAGCCGGATTGGTGCGATTGCATTCAGTCTGCTGACATCATCCAACGTCGCGGTCTGCGCGTAGGCCGGCTGCGCACCGAGCTTGTTGGGATTGATATAGGGGCCTTCCAGATGCACCCCCAGCACGCGCGCCATACCTTTACGGTGATGCAGCACCGCGTCATTAATGCCGCGCAGCGCGTTTTCTATTTCCGGCATGGGAGCCGTCATGGTGGTGGCCAACATGCAGGTCGTACCGTGACGGGCATGCATGCTCGCAATGACCTGCGTGGCATCGCCCGCTTCCATCGTATCCTTGCCGCCGGCACCATGCACGTGCAGATCGATAAAGCCGGGCAGTATGTAGGCATGCGAATTAGTCAGCGGATCAACCGCCGTGCCGCTGATGGCGGTGACGCGCTGTGCGAAGTCGATGACGCCCGAAATCCAGCCCTGCGGCGTGAGGATATTGCCACTTAACCTCGAAATACTCTGTTCACTGGCCGGAACATTTATTTCATTCATTTAAACCACTCCGGCGTTCGTCAACTTAATGGAATACTGCAGACCTGGGTAGGAAGCACTTTCAGTATCTTGTCGAAATTCGGCTAACTGACTTAACATAAAATACTTTCTGACGCTTTTGAATTGGCCGCCACGCACGGGTCGATCGATTTTTTGGAAAAAAATAACGGAGCAGATCGCCCCGTTATTTTCAATGTCAACTCTGTCTATCTGTAGTGCACACGATCAAAGCAATTTCCATATTCGCACCATTGATTATTTTCATCGCTCTTGCCGTCATTTTCGTTACACAACACGGAAAAGAATGGAACAATCCGCATTCCATTCCTCCCGTTTGCTCAATTACAGTTTTCCGCGCAATGTCAGAAAGTAGGTTTCGCCGTTTTTGTAGACCGCACGCATCTGACTTTCGTTGTAGCCATAATAGCGCAGGGTTGGGTTATTCAGATTCTGACCTTCCAGCGACACGACCAGATGATCATTGATCTTGTAACCGGCCGATGCAGACAGTGTGCCACCACCGGCATCATAGAACGGCTCATTGCTGCTCAAACCCAGATAGCTGCTTGAACGGTAGCCATACGTCAGACGTGCAGTGAACCGGTCATCTTCATAGTAACCGCTTAACGTGCCCGATTCTTTGGACGCGCCAACCAGTTGCCCATTACACAGACAGGTTGAAAGATCACTGCCTGTGTCGGATGCGCTGACAAACGTGACGTTGGTTTGAACACCAAAGTTGGTATAACCAGGTATCGGTGATTCAAAGCTCAGTTCCAGACCATCAACTTTTCCGGTGGTATTGACCGGGCCGGTGATCGTGTATTTGACCATTGCACCATTCGGGTATTGAGGCGTAAAACTGTTGTACGTTGCCGTTGATGTGGAGAACCCGATATAACTTGTCAGATCCATGTAGAACACACTGGCTGACAACAGGGAACGCGGCGCAAAATACCATTCAACGGATGCATCAAAATTATTCGACTTGACCGGTGCCAGATTTGGATTGGATCCGGTGCCGGTACCTGTCTGAGTCGGATCGATCGGTGAACTCAAACTTAAAGTACCAGCCAATGCCGAATAGTCAGGACGTGCCATTGTTGTGGACACAGCAAACCGGGCGACCACATCTTTAGTGACGTCGAAACGCAGATTGGCACTTGGCAGTACGTCGTTATACGTGTTTGCAACCAGCGTTGGCAGATAAGGTCCGAATGCTGAAGTGGTGATTGCACCAGCAGTCGTTGCAGGCACGCCAATGTTTTCAATGACGTTTTCGTGCGTGCGCACCAGACGCAAACCGGCGTTGGCACTCCATCTGTCACCGCTCATGTCAGCCTGAACATACGCTGCCTGCGATTTTTCCTGCAAGCTGAAATCATGCTGCCAATAAGACCGACCCTGACCGCTGGCCTGATAGATGCTTGCATATTGGGCATCGTAAGCAGCAATCTGTCCTGGGCTGTTAGTCCAGATTCCGGTAACTGGACTGCCACCCAGACCGGCACCAAAGTTGGAAGGGTAAGTTCCGGTTGGTGGCGGCAATGTTGCCGTTGATGCGCCCAGCGGATGCTGGCTCTGGATGCCCAACGCAGAACGGGAATGATCGGATTCTCTGATACCAAACTGGATATCATTGAGTGCACCTTCATTCAACGTAAACGTACCGTCAATCTGTCCCCATTTTTCAGTATCAACGACGTCGACCTTCTGGTCACCGAAGATCCAGCCAAACACCGTGTTGCTGGGATTTGGCATCGAGTTATTGTTTGAACCGAAATTGACGTTGGCAGCCGAAGAACTGCCGTTATATTGATAGGCGGCACCGGTACCAATAATATTGGTTTCCAGCGTGTTTTGAACCGGTGTCAAACCATGGCCGTATGAGACACCCAATGAAGACTTGAATTTCAAATGATCACTGAAACGGTAAGCCAGATCCAGATCCAGATAGTTGGATGTTGCGCCTTCATCAGGACGTACGATCTGATCATAAACCCCATAATTTCCGGTCGGGTTCGCAGCAGCAAACTGGGCACCGGTCAAGGTCGTAATTCCGCCGATGGTGGTCGTTGTGTAGCCTGGCAAAGGCGCCTGTCCGGCACCCTTATTCAGGATTTGCGCACCCCAAAGCATGTAATTGTCATTCAGGTTGGTGGCGTCCATTTTTGACATGAAACCATTCAGATCAACAGTCAAATCTGAAGTCAGCTTCATTTGCGCGTCAAATGTTCCGCCTTTGCGTTCACGTTTTTGCTCGAATAAGGCAGAGCCCAGCAGACTTGGATAATACGCGCCTGACAGGTTCGGGTTGGACGTGGCTATTGCGCTGCCCGGAGCAATTTGCTGAAAGCCGCCAACTGTTTCCTGACCCTGACGCTGAAAGTGACGCACTTCATCAAACGCACTGATCATCAGACCAAACGTATTTGCGTCATTTTTAACGTTAATAATGCCGTTGAATTGCGGGTCGGTATTTTTTGCCAGTGAATTGTAATCAGCACCAATCGATGCCTCGACAGTCACCTGTTTTTTGAAATCCAGTGGTTTGCGGGTTTTGATATCAACGTTACCGGCCACACCACCTTCAACGAAATTGGCCTGCGATGATTTATACACATCCACTTCACCAACCAGTTCAGAAGGCAGCAAGGTGTAACTGACGCTGCGACCGACATCACCACCTGCGTATTGACCCAACACGAACCAGTCACCGGACGCAATATTGTGACCATTGATCAAGGTTTGAGTTAATCCGGCACTGGTGCCACGCATACTGACGCGGTCATTTTCACCGAAACCGCCTTCAGCGCCCTGCGATGTTTCAGTCGTTACGCCTGGCAAATGCGCCAACGAATCGGCGACGTTTTTATCCGGAAGCTTACCGATGTCTTCCGCGGTCAGTACTTCAATATGCGAGTCGGAATCACGCTTTTTTTCCAACGATCTTTGCAGCGAGGCACGTACGCCAGTCACCAAAACCTGCTGCGTTCCATCAGCAGCCGGTGTAACTGGCGCCACATCTGCCTGCTGAGCATGCGCTGCGGCACTCAACATGAGAATTGTTACGGCCGACGCGATCGGTGTCATTTTTTTGTTCATTTAGGCTCCATCCAAGTTGATTGTTTTACATTTCCCGTCATATGCACTATCAGGCTCGTGTTTTATTCGCTGTTATTTATATTCGCTGAACAATTACAGCATCTTCCGAACCCACCCTGTCACTTCAATTTCCATTTACTGAAAACTCACTTCCCGAACCAAAAAATATTCTTCAAATACGTCATTTTGTAATGCATCCCACCAACCTAAATGACTTGCACTTACTTTAAATTTAGCTCAAATGGTTGTCAACAGGTATCTACGTGGCATTACTTATAATTTCAGTGGTATTGCAAAGTTAGTTCGCCCCATACATTAACCCATTGATATATATACATAAAACAAATTTAAATGTGCGTCATTTTCGCAACTGGTATTATTGCTGCAATTACAATGATTTTAAGGTGGATTGTGATAAAGCGTAATTTTATGTAAGCGCCCACCGTTGTCTGGTTCCGTTTTTGTTCGATTTGCGCGATGCAGAAGTGTGCCGGCGCCCGCTCCGAAGCACTGGGAAAATTATTTTTTTTGGGGGGGGGAAGAACAATTCAGCAGGGACTGCTGAATTGTTCAGGGAAGGGATGTCGCCCAGGCAGGGTCTGCGCTTACTTTGTGTGACCTGATTGCAGGATGCTGATCAGTGGGCCAAGGTGCTTTTCAAAATGCTTCCAGCGCGCCACCGAACTTGAATAGATTGGTTTGCGAACCTGCGTAACACTGGCCGTGCGCACCGTGCGCCGGTTTTCATGAAACTTCAGGCACGACGGATCCCAGGGAAGGTCCAGGTAAGTCAGCATGCGACGCGCTTCGTGCTCGGGATTGGCGACGTTTTCTTCGTAATGCACGTCCAGAATCGCCCCTTCGGGTAACACACTGTGCCAATGCTGCATGAGCTTGTCATAGCGCACGTAGTATCGGCCCAAGGTTTCCAGGTCATAGGTAAATTCATTGGCTGCACCAAAACGCAGTGCGTAACCAGAAAAACAGGTGTCGATCGGATCGCGTATCGAATGGATGATTTTCGCCTGAGGGAACATCAAATGAATCAGCCCGACAAAGTAGAAATTATGCGGCATCTTGTCGATGATAAAACGTGCCTGCGGCGCTTTCTTCCACACTGCCTCAAGATACGCATCGCCGAGCTTGCGTAATGCCGACAGCGTTGCGACATCTTCGGTTGATTCCTGAATCAGGCGATCCGCCTGCCCAGCCAGACTGCCCAAAATCATTAATTCCCCGGCACCAAAAACAGCGGGGTGACTGGACAAAATCTGTTCGATCAAGGTCGAGCCGGAGCGCTGCATTCCCACGATGAAAACAGGAATGCGCTGATCAACCGGCAGCGCTGACGACACCGCGGAAAACTGCCCGAATTTCGCTTTGGTCATTGTTTTCAGTGTATGCGCAATGGCACGTTCCTCCGCCGCTTCATCAAAGGGACGATCCTGAAATTGCAGGCGGTTACCTTCCTCATAGGCCTGGAACGATTTGTCATATTCGGCCACGCTTTCCATCGCCTTGCCGTAGGCGATACAAAATGAAATGCGCACATTGAGTGGTAAATCCGCGCGTCGGGCATACACGTTTTCAAGTTCGGCAAATCCGGCAGCGGCCTGATCGAACGGCAAATAAATGAGTGCCGTAGTGAGGATTCGTGCGTCTTTTGGATCCAGTTCGAGCGCCTTGTTTAAATAATCCTTCGCTTCGTCGAGTTTTCCAAGTTGCATCAAAATGCCGCCAAGATTGCCGAGCGCGTCAGCACAACCAGGATCAAATTTCAATGCCTCCTGGTAGCACTGCACGGCTTCGTCGAGCTTGCCCAGCTCATGGAAGGCCGAACCGACATGACAAAGCGCCTGGACCGATTCGGGTTTAAATTTCAGGGCCTGTATATAACACGACAGTGCCTCATCGCATTTCCCCAACTCCATCAACGTGGTGCCCAAATTGGTGTAGGCATTGACGTACTCCGGATCAATCTGAATCGCACGCCTAAAGACTGTTTCTGCCTGTCCAAAGTCACGCTCATCGTGCAAGAGGGACGCCAGATTATAGTGCGCCAGCGCAGAACCGGGCTGGAGTTCAATGGCCTTGATATAACAGGATCTGGCGTCTGCCCCACGCCCCATATCACTGAATACATTGCCCAGATTGATATGGGCCTCAACCGAATCCGGATTGATGTCCAGCGCTTTGCCCATAGCGACGAATGCCTCATCGAGTTGCCCCAGACCCTGCAAGGCCACACCAAGATTACACAGCGCTTCAACTGAATCAGGCTTGATCTGCAAGGCCCGCTGACAGCTCAGCAGCGCTTCATCGTAGCGCCCCAGATTACCCAGCAGTCCGCCCAATATGCAATGGGCCTTCACATCATGCGGCCTGATTTCAGTTATTTTTTTATAACACGCCACGGCAGCATCGACCTGTCTGAATTTATTCAGGAGCACACCCAGATTGCCGTACGCGTCGCTGTGAGCAGGGTCAATCTGTATCGCTGTGCGATAGCTTTGCTCGGCCTCTTTGACCAGTCCCTGCGCATAAAATTCATTACCAAGGTTAAAGTGCACATCGGCGTCGAGCGGGGAAAATTGTGCGGCCTTTTTTTTCGCCATCAAGGAATTTTTTTTCTGCGACTGCAGTGCTGCAGCCAGCATGGTCCACACCGGGCCGGAATGCGGATATTTTTCAATCAATTGATGCGCCCTGGCTTCCAGCTCAGGCAAGCGCCGGTCCGAATACAGTTTGGCCAGCTGGGTCAATTCACTGTGCGTCGGATCACCATTATTTTTAATATTGTTGAGGGTTTTTTGCGCTTTTTGCTGCACGGCCTTCAGTTCCGGCGCAGTCGATCCGCGCTGTTCGGCAGCCCTGACCAATTCGACAGCAGCCTGATACTGACCGGTCGCCATCAACCCATTGGCATACGAAAGCAGATATGGCGCATGGTCTGGCGCGGCGCTGAATGCCCTTTCAAAATAAGGCAGACCGACGTCGGCCTGCCCGCTCTGTGCAGCTAAAATGCCGAGATTGTGATTCGTATCGGAGTGAGTCGGAAAGCTTTGCAAAATTGACCTGTACAGCTGCTCTGCCTGTGCGAATCGACCAGCCGTATGATGAGACACGGCTTCTTGAAATGTTTGCTCCAGCGACAATTTTGGCACCGTAAACTCAGTCATAAATCCAACCCGTCACTTTCAATAAATTTAAAGATGAAGCACTATGAACAAATTAATTGGTCTGCTCGCCCGGTAACGATGCATCAAAAATTGTTGACATGGCGGCGATATTAAAAAGATACTGGACTTGCGCAACCGATTCAACGCCACACTGACTGAGATCAGAACTGTATTGGACAGACACTTTGATCAAATTATTTTTGTAATCAAGTGGTAGCATCGCATCTGAAACTTTTCAGCACCGATATCACGCGATGCCTGTCTGCCAGCCCTGTACGCGATCAAATGAAACGCATTATAAACACAAAAAGAGTCGGCAAAATAGGAATAAACTGTGCGGCAGCACGCGTAATGAGAGACCAGAAAATGACGCATGTCCACGTTTGGCAGCGGGCCAAACGCCGGCAATTCGTCATTGAGTTTGCCTTGCCTGCATTTTATTTGAACCTTGTCGACCGCTTTTTAATTCATGAAATTTAATCAGACATGATCCCAGAAAACCAGCAAATCCCGGAATGGCACAACGTCGACGAACGTACTTTCAAAGAAAAAATAGTCACCCAATCCAGGCCCGCCGTACTGCGCGGTTTTGTAAAAGACTGGCCGGCAGTGCAGCAGGCTTTGCAGTCTTCCGATTCAATTTTGTCGTATATCAAATCGTTTGACAGCGGCAGATTGGTCAATGCAATCATGACCCCTCCCGAGGAGCGCGGGCGCGTGGCCTACAATTCAGCGATGGATGGATTTAATTTTGTTCGCAACAAATTGCCGATCTCGGCCATTGTCGATCAGTTGTCCCGGTACCTTGATGGTAAAAATCCGCCCTGCCTGGCCGCGCAGAGCGCGTTGATTCCCGACTGTTTGCCTGGATTTGAAAAACAGAATTATCTGCCTTTTCTGGAGGCCAAAAGTGCGCCACGAATCTGGATCGGCAACACGATTACGGTTCCGGCTCACATCGACGATTCCAGGAATATTGCGTGCGTGGTCAGTGGCAGGCGACGCTTCACATTATTCCCGCCGGAACAAATTTCCAATCTGTATATCGGACCTCTGGAATTCAGTCCTGCCGGATCAGCGATCAGCCTGGTCAATCCTTACAACCCGGATTTGAACCAATTCCCGAATTATCCGAACGCGTTGGCACAGGCCCAAACCAGCGAACTCCTGCCCGGTGACGCAATCTACATTCCGCCGGTCTGGTGGCATCAGGTGGAGTCGCTAGGCAAACTCAATATTCTGGTCAATTACTGGTGGGATGGATCCATCAACAACGACACGCAGACCCTCAGCCCGAGTGACAGCTTATTGCATACCCTGTTATCGATGAAAAATATGTCCGCGGAAACCAGAGCAGCCTGGGGCGCCGTATTCCAGCATTACATCTTTGGCGCCACCGAAGAGCAATTTTCTTATATTCCCGAAAATAAGCGCGGTGTTTTGGGAAACCTGACTCCCGAGCAGGCAGAAAAAATCAAAAAGGATCTGATCAGGAATTTGCAGAATTAGCCTGAAAAGGTAGCCCTGCCCCGCACAGACCTGCCCCTGCCGGTACAGGCTGTTCCAGTGCGCGCCAGGCGCTTTTTCTCTCGGTCTGACCAAAAATATCAATTTATTTTACAGTACCGTTTAAATACCTCTTGAAAACCACTTGCGAATAGAATACAGTAGGCCTGAATTGGACTGACTGCTAGATTCAGGCAGAGGGTAAGCGGACTTTGAAATTGGCTTCAGGGGTGAGGTTTATGGCGGGTAGCTACTCGCCATTTTTTTGCCGCCAGCCTGTCCGATACCCATTAAATACCTGTTGATAGCCACTTTTGAATAGCTTAAAGTAGCCACTGTTTTAACGTTGGCTGACAGTGGGTACACCAAAACCCGGCACAAGACCTTGCTTAATTTCCAGGCCATCACAGAACATGACAAACTCAATTACCTATTTAGTCGGCGTTGACGGTGGCGGCACCGGAACCCGCGTGGCCATCGCCAATCGGGAAGGTAAAGAACTCGCCCGGGCGAGCGCCGGCCCATCGGGTTTGCGCAATGGATCAGAATCAGCCTGGCATTCGATTACCGAGGCGATCGATGCCGCGTTTCAAAGTTTGAATACACCGCGAGCGCGATGGGACCACATGGCGATTGGTCTCGGTCTGGCCGGTGTACATAACAAGCAGTGGGGCGCGGCTTTTTTGGAAAGGGATCCCGGGTTTGCCAAACTGTGCCTGGAAACCGATGCGTTTACTACGCTGCTGGGCGCACATCAGGGACACCCCGGTGGCATCGTTGCCATCGGAACCGGCAGTGTCGGCGAATCCGTTAATGCAGACGGCGTGCGCTGCGAAGTCGGTGGCTGGGGCTTTCCCTGTGGTGACGAAGCCGGCGGCGCCTGGTTGGGATTTTATGCGGTGAATCACTTGCAGCAGGTCATCGACGGTCGTGCTGCAGCCAGTCAGTTTTCCAATGCACTGCTGCGCCATTGCGGTGGACACCGGGACGCCGTTTTCAACTGGCTGGCCAGCGCCAATCAGGGCAGTTATGCGCAGGTTGCGCCGCTGGTTGTCGCATTCGCCAATCAGGAAGCCAATCCGGATGCGATCCATATCATGCAAAACGCCGGCAAAGAAATTACCAAGATCGCACTGGCTCTGGATCCTGCCAGAGCAATGCCAATCGCCCTGTGCGGTGGTTTGGCACACTCGTTTAACGCGTATCTGCCAGCCGGTTTATTAAAACGACTGGTCACTCCGCATGGCGATTCTGCCGCGGGTTCCCTGTTACTGATTAAAAAAGCACTGGAAAACGAGGTATGTTGAGTATGTTAAATGATTTCAAACCGGACAGTAACAGTGCAACGCCGCTGTATCTGCAACTCTCCAACAAGCTTGCCACGGCAATTCACAACGGCATCTGGCAACCAGATGAAGCATTGCCTTCCGAGCGTACGCTGTCCGAACAGCTCAATATTTCGCGCGTCACGGCGCGCAAGGCGATCGACATTTTATGCGAACGCGGATTGTTGACCAGAAAGCAGGGCTCGGGCACTTTTGTCACGCCGAAGCTGGAACAGCCCCTGTCACGTCTGACCAACTTCAGTGAGGAATTGCGCCAGCGCGGGTTTGTGCCGGGCTCGCAATGGATATCGCGCGAGAATGGCATTGCCACTTCGGAAGAGATTCTGTCGATGGGGCTGTCGCCAAACACGATTGTGTCGCGCTTAAAACGACTGCGTACCGCCGACAATGTTGTAATGGCCATTGAAAACACCACGGTACCGTCGCAATATCTGCCTAACCCGAAACTGGTCACAGGCAGTCTGTACGGATTTCTGGAAGCACAGGGCGCCGCTCCGGTCCGAGCCCTGCAACACATCCGGGCCATCAATGCCACCGCCGAGCAGGCCAAACTGGCCGCCATCAAAAGCGGCGCAGCCATGCTGTTTATCACGCGGGTTGGCTACCATGCCAATGGCACCGCCATTGAGTTGACGCATTCCTATTGCCGCAGCGATTACTATGATTTCGTCGTTGAGTTATTTAAATAAATCCTGTCTGCTCAACGCAAACTGACTCGCTGATCATGGCCCGCTTTTCCTCCATCGATGCGCTGCGCGGACTCACCGTCGGCGCCATGTTATTGGTCAACAATGCCGGCGACTGGGATCACGTCTACGCCTGGCTGGAACATGCCGCATGGAATGGCTGCAATCCGGCCGATTTCATTTTTCCTTTTTTTCTGCTCATCGTCGGGGTCTCGCTCAATCTGGCCTTCGCCACAAAAATCGAAGCAGGAGGCAATCTGGCCGGACTCAAAAAATCCGTGATCCTGCGTGGCATGCGAATTATTGTTCTGGGCCTGATCCTGAATCTGGTCGCCTGTATGCTCATCGAGGGGCGTGCCTTCAGGTTGCCAGGCATCCTGCAGCGCATCGGCATCTGTTTTACGCTGGCCGGCCTGATTCATCTGCACTGGCACAGCGCAAGGGCGCAGTGGACGCTGATCGTCACGATTGTGCTGGGTTACTGGCTGCTGCTCTGGTCGACCGGCGGCACGGCACCACAATTGAATCTGGCGGACAGAATCGACACGCTGCTGCTCGGTGCGCTGGCCTATCAATATGATCCCGCCACCGGACTGGCACATGATCCGGAAGGGTTGCTCAGCACCCTGCCCGCGCTGGCCACCGTGCTGCTCGGTGTGCGTGCCGGGGCATGGCTGCGGCACGGGCAGATAAAACAACTCATCACCGGTGGTGTTGCTGCAGTTTTTCTGGGGGGACTGTGGTCACTGGTGCTGCCACTCAACAAGCCGTTGTGGACTTCTTCGTTTGTATTGTGGACCGGCGGCATCGGCATGCTGGCCATCGCGCTCATGCATTACCTGATTGATCAGCACCACTGGCCGGCAATCGGAAAAAGTTTTGGCATCAATGCCATCGCGGCGTACGCCGGTTCCTGGATCGGCATCTGCGTTCTGTATGGCAGTGGCGCCTTCAGTGCAATTTATCCCGCCCTGTTTGAAGCACCGTTTGCGCGCAGCGTCAGTCCCGAATTTGCTTCCTTTCTGTTTGCAACGGCGTTCACTGCGGTCTTTGCGCTGGTGATGAAAGTCATGGCGCTGCGCGGCTGGCGCATCGTTATCTGAAACACTGTCAGTGCAGTTCAAACATCGCTTTGCTGAGCGAAAACTCGGCGTCATCCTGATCCAGTGACCACGACATCATGCCGCCCAGTTTAAACTTGCGCGCGTAGTCCACTTTATCGTGCACCACCTGCGGGTCGTCATACGTCCAGAACGTGCCACTGTCGTACGTCCATAACTGACGCGTGAGTGGATGATAGAACCGGCTCAGTGTTTTTTGTGACAGGTGCGCATAACTGTCTGCACCTGGCTCTGAGCCGGATTCGGATACCGCCGGCGCAGCGGCATGCTGGTACAGGCCGTTATTGTCCGGATTCACACCGCTCCAGCCGCGACCGTAAACCGGAATCCCCATCACGATTTTCTCCGATGGCACGCCGGCTTTGAGCAAGCGTTTCATGTCAGCGTCGATACTTGGTTTTTCCGGATCAGGATCGGCCGGATCAGAGAATAAATTGGACTGAAAACTGGCAGGTCCGTTTTTATCCCAGGCGCCGTGAAAATCATAGGTCATCAGATTGATCCAGTTCAGATAGCGCGCATAACTGGCCGGATCGGTGTGCTGCACATTTTTTCTGCTGCCGTTAATGGCCGCGGTCAAATAGTAGCGCTGGCCATTCTGTGCGCTGATTTCATTGAGCTGCTTTCTGAATTCGGCCAGCAGCAACGTGTAATTGCGCCGGTCATTGTTGCTCACGGTGTTGTACGGCATGCCTTTCAATCCCGGATGTTCCCAGTCCAGATCAAAGCCATCAAACAATCCGGCAGCCGCACCCTTGCCGCCATAGCCTTTCCACAGCGGCAGGTTGCCACTGATGTACAGATCAATACAGGAAGCCACCAGAGTCTGGCGCAGTGCCGGCGTTGCCGCGGCGGCCGAAAACCAGCGCGACCAGTTCCATCCACCCAGCGATACCAGCACCTTGAGCTGCGGATGACGTACTTTGAGCTGCCGGATCTGATTGAAGTTACCCGCCAACAGTTGCCCTTCATGATCGGCACTGCCATCCACCGACTGGGCCGCGCTGAAGGGAGCCGCATAATCCGGCGTGGCCCGCATGCCCAGTCCCTGACCCTGATCGTCCAGATCTGCGCCGCTGTTGCAGCGATAGGTCGCGTCGGGCATTTTGTAGATATTTTCGAAGGCGTAATTCAGGTATGTAAACTGATCTGTCAGACCGGACTGATCCAGCCTGTTCAGAGTCAGGCCGTTGTCTTTGCTCCATGACGGAAAATAGGAACCGATTTCAATGGCCCCGACTGCACTGGCGCAGCCGCCAATCATCAACATCAGTGCCGATTTTCTGAGTAGCGCTTTCAATTGATTTTCTCCCCGCTCCGAATTATTTTTTTGAGCAGTGACTGTACCACAGCATCGCAACACGAAGAACGCGCGCGGCATTCAATCTATCTGCAAAATACTGTTGCAGCCATTTTTGATGGTGCTTAAAACGACCGAGCTGTTAATTCGTTTGATGCACGCCTGTGCCCTTAACTTCTGTTCCAAAAACTGATGGAAATCCGGAACGTTTCTGGTGGCAACCTGCAGCATATAGTTGAAATCACCGACCGTATTGTACAAACCCACCACCTGCGGCCAGGCGTTGATCATTTTTTCAAATTTGTGAGAGGTATTCGGTGCCGTGATTTCCGCATTGATCTGCACAAATGCCTGAAAGTGAAACCCCAGCTTTTCCCGGTCGATCAACGCACTGTAGCAAGTGATGATGCCACTGGCTTCCATCTGACCCATACGGCGGCAGCACAGCGCTTCACTCAGGTTCACAGCCTCGGCAATTTTGGATTTGCCGGTCCTGGCATTTAATTGCAATAACCGTAATATTTTCAGGTCAATTTTGTCAATGTTGTAAGTTTCCATGGAAAACCCTCAAAAATTGTAAATTTACCTACGAATCTTAGCCAATTGACCCCAAATTAGCAAAGTAATTACATCGCAAATATTGATAATAGAGGTTGGCGCTGCAAAAAATTAATCATTTTTTAATTCATTTAATTAACGCATAACGCCAAGTAATTTTCTTTTTGGAAACTTTTAAATTATGCAAAGGAGCTAACTTGAATATCCTCATCCTGCATCGCATCCCCTATCACAAAATCAATTACCACCTGAGCATTGACCACGACGTGCATCAGGTGACCTATATCGGACTGGCGAAAAATCTGGCGAATCTGCCCACCCATATCCGTTATCAGACTGTCGATCGTCCCGGAACGGGCAATGTTGCCGAGGAAGTTCTGGCTGCAATCCGTTCCAGGAAACTGGCGGCAGATCTGATCATCTCTCTTTCTGAAAATGAATTGGCCGATGCGGCCAAAGTACGAAAGACGCTCGGCCTGCCGGGCGCGGACCAGACCGAGATACTCAAAATGCGTGACAGATTGCGCATCAGACAGCTGGTGACCCAGGAAGGCGTACGCGTTGCGCAGGCAGTGGCGCTGGCCAGATTTGCCAAATCCCTGAAACTGCCCTGGAAAGGTAAAACGGTACTCAGAGACCTGGATGCCGGCACCGGCAACGACGCCAGAATTTTTGACAGTCCGGCCGGTATTCTGTGCGCAATCAGACAAAAGACGACCGGCATGACGCAACTGGATCAGAATCAGGCGCTGCTCGACCAGTTCGAAGTGGAAGAATATATCGACGGGGATTACCTGCACTTTGATGGGCTGGTCAAAGAGGGCCGGATAATTGTCATGCAAAGCAGTCAGTATGTTGGCAACCGTCTGTTGTATGCACAGGGCCAGCCGCTGGGTTCAGTCCAGATTGATACCGCACCTGCTGACACCAAATGGGCGCAAAAAATCATCGATGCGACCGGCATACGGCAGGGTGCGTTTCATATTGAACTGGTCAACAGAGCCGGCGAGCGGGTGTTTCTGGACATTGCCAACCGCGCCGGCGGTGCCTGTGTGGTCGATACGTTCCGCATGGCCACCGGCATCAATCTGGTTTCTGCGGAATTGAGCCTGCTGCTGGGCGAAGAAATCATCGTGAAAATCAGAAGGAAATCAAAACGGTTTGGCTGGTTCATGTTTCCTGGTCACCACCTCGCACCGGGTACCTGCAGGATTACCGGGCATACCGCGTTCATGGAACATCCGTTCCTGCTGCGTTTCGAGATTATGGGAAAAACCTGTGCGCTGCGCCGGGGTGTCACTTATCAGTGCGGCACAGTGCCATTATCCGGGACCATCAGCGCAACGTCACATCTGGAAATGCGTAACTGGCTCGAAAAAATGTTCAGGGAAGTCAACATCAGATCGGCATCAACCTGATCCGGGAAAAATTCAGGGCCGTGGCGCATCCCTGAATTTCATTCCCCGATTCAGATCGCCGGAAAAAATCCCTGAATTTCACCAGGTTTTTGGGCATATAATTCAACCTTAAAATTAATTCAGCCAGTCCGACAATGCCGAAAAAAGATAAACAACAAGGTTCGCTGTCCGCTGTTGAACAACGCCGCATGCAGATGACCGATGTGGCGCGACTGGCCGGGGTTTCCACTTCCACCGTATCGCGCGCTTTGAGTGGCAGTTCGCTGGTCAACCTAGAAACCAGACAGCGTATCGAAGACCTGGCCCGTTCTCTGAGTTACACCGTCAACATCAGTGCGCAGAATCTGCGCCTGAAACAAAACCGTACCGTCGCCGTCGTCATTCCTTATGACGGCAAAAACCGCCAGCATCTTTCCGATCCTTTTTTTCTGAGCATGCTGGGCTCGATTGCGGATGCCCTGACCGAGCGCGGCTTTGACATGCTGCTCTCACGCGTCGATTCAGATCAGCTCTATAGCGCTTCGCAACCCTATGACACCGGACGGGCCATCGGTATCATTCTCATCGGCCAGTGGCGACACCATGACCAGTTGAACCAGATGGCGTCCCGCAAGGTACCGATCGTCGTGTGGGGCGCGCAATTGCCGCAACAGCTGTATGTCACCATCGGCAGCGATAATGTCACCGGTGGTTTTCTGGCTGCCGAACACCTGATTCTGAAGGGCCGCAAACAGATTGCTTTTTTTGGCGACATCCAGTTTCCCGAAGTCGCGCAGCGCTATGAAGGGTACTGCAAGGCGCTCTCGCAATACGGTATCAAACTGGATCAGAAACTGGTCGTGGCCGCCTCGTTTTCAGAAAATGGTGCCGAACTGGCACTGAAGGAACTGCAGAACCGCAAAGCGAAATTCAACGGCCTGTTTGCCTGCAGTGATCTGCTGGCCACTTCCACCATCAATCAATTGCGTGTGCAACAGATACAGGTACCGCAGGACGTTGCCGTGGTTGGTTATGACGATATTGAACTGGCACGCTATTTCCATCCGCCACTGACCACCATCCGTCAACCGATACTGTCGGCCGGTCAGGCAATGGTGGATGCGCTGCTGGAAATCATTGATGGCAAAGCACACAGCGCCCAGTTGCTGTCCACGGAACTTATTGCCCGTTCTTCCAGTTAAAAAAAGCCTGCATCCAATCAGCGACTGCAGGCTTTCAACGTAACTGACAGGATCAGAAGCTGTATTTCACACCAACTTTGACAGTGCGTGCATTGACAGAGCGCGCGCCCTGACCACCGTCATACTCCGTATACCCAACCTTGTTCAACAGATTGTTTGCCGACAGCCAGGCAGAGGTATGCGTGCTGAGCTGATAGTTGCCAAACAGGTTGACCGTAAAAAAGGCAGGCATGATGATGGTGTTCTGGTCATCGCCATAGGACTTGGCCGTACCAACGAGCGAACCACCGACAGACCAGTTTTCCATGCGGTAGGAAGGTACAACCTGGTAGGTATAGGGCGCCAGACGTTTCGGATGATCACCATTCACCGAGCTGCCGTCAGCCTGGGTTTCGGTACTCGATTTGATCGTCGCATCCACGTAGGTGAAGCCACCGTTGATGCTGAAACCACCGTTGTGATACGCACTCTCAATTTCGACACCGTTGGCGTTGTAGGTGTTGGCTGATTCCTGATTCAGGGTCACATCGTAATTGCTTTCCGACGTTTTGGCATTGAACAGGGTCACGAAAGTACTGAAGCCGCCGCTGCGCCATTTCACGCCACCTTCGATCTGCTTCACTGTATTCAACGGGATCGGTGCGCTGCCGTCAAAGGGTCCACTCATGCGTTCGATGACATTGAATGAAGCACCATCGCTATAGTGGGCAAACAGCGCCAGATCGGAAGTGACTCTGAAGTCGCCACCCAGCGAATAGGACGTGTGTGAAACCGAATACGCAACCGGTTGCTGGCATGCTGTCGGGAACAGACCGGGCAGGTAGGTGCCAGATGGTGCAGTACCGGACTGGCAACCTGACACGTTTTCACGATCCTGACGTACACCGCCATCCAGATTGAGACGGCCCAGTTCATAACCCAGACTGACATACGGTGAATCCATCAGGTACTTGGTTGAACGGGTCTGCTCACTCCAGTTGCTGGAATCGGGCAGCAGGCCGGACGGGTCGGTTGCCACGCCATTCTGGTTGGTGCCGGCCAACGGAATCGGATTGCTGTTGGATGTCATCAGATAGTGCGGCAGAGTCTGGGTTACGCCGACATTTTGCAGGTTGAGATCCCAGCCGAACAGGGTCATGAGTTTGCCGGATTCCGGCATGTCGAATTGCTTCGACACTTTCAGACCGTTGAAGGTGCTGTTGAGATTGTCCAGGCTGGCGTCAAAGGCTGACACTTCGGTAACCAGTCCGGTGTACGCTTTACCCTTATTCGGTCCGGCAGCGTACGTTGTGCCATTGTTGGCTGAAAACGGATTGCCGGTCGGATAGCCGGCCAGAAATGCGCCGCTCTTGGCCGACTGGTGCAGCGTGTCATCGAGCTTCCAGCCATCGCCCATATTGAAGGATCCGACCAGGCCGATACTGTTTTCAACCACGGTCAGGCCGTTATTGATATTGGTGGTGCCGAGCTGGTTATTCGCGCCGCGCATGGTAATGGCAGGCCAGTAAGGCGAGTAGTAACTGTAGGTCAGCGGATCAATGCCGGCGTAGCTGCCGATTGTTGCCGGATTGGACTTGGTCGGATTGGCCACACTCTGGGTAAACGCGACCGGCATGTCGGAGGGCGTCTGGTCATTCAGATGTTTGAAGGTCAGACGGATAAAACTGCCGCCGCCCAATTCGTGGGTAATATTTCCTTTGATCTCGCCGCCCATTTCCATCGGCGTATCACTGTCTCTGACGCCCTGACCTTCACGATAAAAACCACCGATGAAAAAGCGCGTGGTATCGGACAAACGCCCACCGTAGTCAAAGTCAACACGGTTCTGATCGAATCCGACACCTTTGGAAATACCCACGCTGCCACCCTGCTCAAGTCCGGTTTTGGTAATGAAGTTGATGATACCGGCGGGTGAGTTCGAACCCAGCACACCGGCACTGCCACCACGTACGGCTTCGAGGTGATCCAGACTGTTATCGACGCGCATGAACATATCGGGCGTGACGAATGCGTAGTCGCCATTCAACAGAACCGGTACACCATCTTCCTGAAAGCCGATATAACGTGAACCGCCGGCCGAGATCGGTATGCCGCGCGCGGTAATGTTGGCATTGCCTTCGCCACCCGAGGCTTCGGCGTGAATGCCCGGTATGCTCCTGAACAGATCCGCTGCGCTGCCTGGCGCGGCCAGTTGGATCTGGTCTTCATCCAGCGTTGACAGCGACGAGCTCGATTTCATCTTTGAAATGCCGACCGGTGCGCCAGTGACCACAACCTGGTCGAGATCCAACTTGTTGACGTCAGTTGCAGCAACGATCGCTGATGCGACTGCCTGCTGTGCATGCGCCATTTGCATCGAACTCAGTGCCAGAGTAACCGCACCGGCAAGACATCTCATTTTCATCGCTGGTAATTTCATATTCATTGTCGCCTCATAATTTATTTGTATTGATCTGGGTGTCACCGCCTGAGCACTGCGCACATCCCGGTGTCGGGCAATATGCAAACAATCGCTGCCATGTCTCAGTGCAGTGCCTGAATTATCAATGTTTTTGCAATCGATTGCAACTCTGCAGCGCACCATACGGAAAATCGTCCTGAAGCGGTGTCGAAAAGCCGGTTCAAACCGTGCCACATTGCTGGCCATTTTCTGCCAACTGGTATATATGATCTAGGGCATATGCCGGTTGCGCGGTGTTTTTATCCGGCAAAATCCGCGTCTCCATCCAACAACAAACCATTCCGGTGGCGCGCATTTTATTGCACCGCAAAACGAAATGATTTGCAATCGTTTGCATTAATCATTGCACAGGAAGATAATTCAGCCTGTTTATTGCCAGCCCCAACACCCGAACCGGACGACCAGTTACCAATCCATGACCAATAACGAATTCAATCTCGACATATCCATGCAGCGCCTTGCGGACAATTTATTGCATGCACTGCCCGTGTCGCTGCAACCCGAAATTGCCGCACGCTTTTCGGAACATGCGCCGCTGCTCATCAGTCATCTGCACAAACTGTATGGGTCGCGTCCGGAATTCATCGACTGGCTGTCGGTGCTGATGCGCTCACTCGGAGCGCAGCTGGCACAACGTCCCGAAGCGCTGCGCACTCTGGACCGGCAGCGCGCCCAACACCCTGACTGGTTCAGGCAACAGAACATGGCCGGCTACTGCGCCTATGTTGACCGCCTGGGCGGCACGCTCAAGGGTGTGCAGACCATGATCCCCCATTTGCAGCAACTCGGCATTACCTATTTACACCTGCTGCCGTTTTTGCGCGCCAGAGCCGGCGAAAACGATGGCGGCTTTGCCGTTGCGAGTTTTCTGGAAATTGAACCGGCACTGGGCAGCATGCAGGATCTGTCCGGGCTCGCCGGCGCCTTGCGCAGCGCCGGCATCAGCCTGTGCTCTGATTTCATTTTGAATCACGTTGCCGATACCCATGAATGGGCCGAGTCAGCCATACGCGGCGACCTGCACGCCCTGGGTTATTTTCACACCTGCACAGACCGGCAACAGGTTGACGATGTCGAAGCCAGTCTGAATCAGGTGTTTCCAGAGGCAGCACCAGGCAATTTCACCTGGAACCCGACAATGCAGCGCTGGGTCTGGACCACCTTCTATCCCTACCAGTGGGATTTGAATTACGCCAATCCTGACGTATTTGCCAACATGGTTGGGGCCATGCTGAATCTGGCCAATCAGGGCGTGGAAGTATTTCGCCTCGATTCAACCGCCTATATCTGGAAACGTCCGGGCAGCAACTGCATGAATCAGCCGGAAGTGCACCTGATTCTGCAGGCCATGCGGTCCATCGCGGACATCGTCGCGCCGGCCGTATTGCTCAAAGCAGAAGCGATCGTACCCACCGCTGAACTGCCGGCATATCTGGGTGGCTTTGCACACCCTGTTCCCGAATGCCATCTGGCCTACCACAGCACATTGATGGCTGCCGGCTGGACCGCACTGGCCAGCCAGAACGTCGAGCTGATCAGGAAGGTAATCGAGGCCACCCCGTCCATCGATGCGCCGGTTTCCTGGCTGACCTATGTACGCTGTCATGACGATATCGGCTGGAATGTACTGCTGCCGGAAGCCTGTGCAAACCAGCGCGATGGCAGGCAGCACCTGGCCGACGTCACGCAATTTCTGTCCGGGGTGAATGGCGGATACGGACGCGGTGTCAATTTTCAGGCTGGCAGTTCCGGCAAGGTGCACGGCACCAACGGCATGACGGCTGCGCTGTGTGGCATCTCTGCAGCCCAGACCGCAGCGCAACTGGATGCGGGTATCCAACGAATGCTGCTGCTGTACGGACTGGCCTGCAGTTTTGGCGGCATGCCGCTGATCTATATGGGCGATGAACTGGCGCAGGATAATGATTACGCGTATCTGACCGACCCGGCACGGGAAAACGACAGCCGCTGGTTGCAGCGCCCGTTTCTTGATCGGACGGCCCTGCAGTCAAGGTATGATGCCGACAGCAAACCGGGCAAGGTATTTGGTGCGCTGTGCCGGCTGCTGCAGACTCGCAAAGAATTGCCGCAACTGGCCTCGAGTGCACCGCGCACGCTGCTCGACAGTGGTTGTGACTCGGTGCTGGCATTTACACGCACTGCTTCTGGATCTGCCGCAGCGCCAATCCTGGTTTTGGCGAATTTCTCAGATCACGCTCAACAACTGGACCTGCAGCAGCTCACCGGAACGGATACACAGCACACCTGGCTTAACGTGCTGGATCAAAGCCGCCATGCAAACCTGATCAGCCTGCCGGCCTGGTCGCAACACTGGCTCACCCCCGATGTCGGATAAGGAGAACGTTATGCACAATAAGCCAGGCCGCGCACTGCTCATTTTCGGAGAAGCCCTTATCGATGATTTTCCGGATCAAAAAATTGTTGGCGGTGCGCCCTTCAATGTGGCGCGAGTCAGTGCCTGCTTCGGCAGCACGCCACTTATGATTACCCGGATTGGCAATGATGCCAACGCACAGCTGGTGCAGGATGAAATGCAGCGTTTTGGATTGAATCGGCGCGGTGTGCAGAGCGACCCGATTTATCCTACCGGCGTCGTGCGGGTGCATGTTACAGCGACTGCGCACCGCTTCGAAATTTTGCCCGATCAGGCCTATGATTACATCGACAGGGAACTGGCCAGCAGCGCAGTTCAGGATTACCTGAATGGACTGACGGTCACCGACAGCAGGCCATTGATGTATTTCGGCACGCTGGCGCAAAGGCAAAGCACGTCCCACAACACACTGATCAATCTGCTCACAGCCAGGCCAGGCACCAATTATCTGGATCTGAATCTGCGCGATGGCCAATATACGGAGAAGGAAATCGTTACGTCACTCTTTTACGCCGACATCCTCAAAGTCAATGAAGATGAGCTGCAGGTACTGACAGAAAAATTCAATCCTGCAGCCGGCATGGTGAATTGCGACCTGTCCACGCCACATGCCTGCGGCCGTTTTTTTGACGTCATGGAGCAACTGCTGGTGCGCTTTAAACTCAGCGCCATCATCGTCACCATGGGCGCGCATGGCTATCTGTACGCAAACGATCAGGGGCTGCAACTCAATGGCTACCGGTCAGTGCCACAACAGCGCGAGGTCGTCGATACGGTCGGTTGTGGCGATGCATTCTCATCGATATTTCTGGCCGGACTGATCAATGACTGGCCGCTGGCCGTCACTTTGCAGCGCTCGCATGACTTTGCCGGCGCGGTCTGCTCGTTGCGTGGCGCAGTGTGCAATGACATGAATTTTTACCTGGGCTGGCAAAAAACCTGGGCTCAGTCCAACAGTACCGATACACCTGCCGGACAAACATCATGACCTTTAAAAAACCGTTGTTAACTTTCTGGCAGATCGCGAATATGAATGTCGGCTTTTTCGGCATTCAGTTCAGCTTCGGTCTGCAGCAAAGCAATATGAGTCCGATTTACAAATATCTCGGCGCCAATGAGGCCAGTCTGCCCTATCTGTGGCTGGCCGGTCCGATCACCGGCTTGCTGGTTCAGCCGTTGATCGGCGCCATGAGCGACCGGACCGTGACACGCTGGGGACGACGCACACCGTATTTTTTTGTCGGTGCCATTCTGTGCAGCATTGGACTGCTGCTCATGCCGTTTTCCCCCACGCTCTGGATGGCGGCCTCGCTGCTGTGGATACTGGACGCGGCCAACAATGTCACGATGGAACCGTATCGCGCTTTTGTCAGTGACAAACTCAATCCTGAACAGCATTCAGTCGGATTTTTAACCCAAAGCGCGTTCACAGGGCTGGGCCAGACGCTGGCCTATCTGACTCCGTCACTGCTGGTATTTCTGGGCATGGACAAGGAGGCGACCAACAGCAGCCATATTCCACAGATAGTCGTGGTGGCGTTTCTGATCGGCGCCTTATTTTCCATTACTTCGATTTTATGGAGCCTGAAAACCACCCCGGAAATATTGCCGGACGAAGCGCAAATCAAGGAAATGCACAGCGCGCCCTCGGGCTGGCTGGCCAACCTGACGGAAATCAAAAGCGCCATTATCGACATGCCCCAAACCATGTGGCAACTGGCGCTGGTCAAGCTGTTTCAGTGGTACGCCATGTTTTGCTACTGGCAATACATCATGCTGTCGCTGGCACGCACCATTTTTCATACCAGTGATCAGAATTCGGTGCAGTTTCACGATGCCGGTCTGCTCAATGGCCAGGTCGGCGCGTTCTACAATTTTGTGGCATTTTTTGCCGCGTTTGCGCTGATTCCGTTTACTCGCCGTTTTGGCGCGAAAGTCGTCCATGCGGTCTGTCTGATTATTGCCGGCATCGGGATGGAAATGATTCCCGAGATTCACAGTACTGCGCTGCTGTTCATTCCGATGGTTGGCATAGGACTGGCCTGGGCCAGTATCATGGGCAATCCTTACGTCATGCTGGCGGGCTGCATTCCGGCCCGGCGCACCGGCGTGTACATGGGCATTTTTAACATGTTCATCGTCATTCCGATGATCATCCAGATATTCACGCTGCCGCTGTATTACCAGAGTTTTTTGCACGGCAATCCGGAAAACGTCATCCGGCTGGCTGGCGTGCTTCTGATTGTTGCGGCCCTGGCGGTGTCAACGGTGCAGATCAGGAAGCCGGCTGAATAAAGCATGTAGTTTGGTTTGGCAATCAGTAATTACAGTGTTATTCTCGCCACCAGCGCATCTTTCACACTCTTTTCGGCAACGATAACCATGCATCTGCCCACCACCAAGCCGCGATTGTCTTGCGCACTGATCGTCCTGCTTTTGCAAACGGGCCCCGCTGTGCAGGCCCAGACCATACAGAGATGTACCCAGGCTGATGGGTCGGTGCTGTATCAGCAGGATGTCTGCCCGCCTGGCTCGAATGGCAAAGCCATGGCAGTTGACTATGGGGCCGCCAACATACTGACGCTGAGTGCCAACGGCGCACACCAGTACAGCACGACACTGACCATCAATGGCGTAACGGTAACCGGCCAGATTGATACCGGCGCCACCTTTGTCACCCTGTCCACGGAAACCGCCAACCGAATGCGCATCAGCACAGCTGATATGCAAAACCGCTACCTTCAGACCGCCAATGGCATCATCGGTACGGCCAACGTAAAAATGGCGGTCGTCAAAGTTGGAAAGTTTGATCTGTACAACGTCGAAGTGGCCATCACACCCAGCTCGCCCACCCTGATCGGAATGAGTGCGCTGTCGCAGCTTAAATTTGCCAACGAAAACGGCAATCTGGTTCTGTCGAAGAGATAATGGCGTGCCGTGTGGCGGATTATTCAGCCAGCGCTGTACCCGAAACGCAACAATTTAATGAAAGTCATACACCGCCAGAATGCACTCGGCCCGACTGACCAGCTCGCGCTTGCCTCCGCAGACCTCCATATCAAAATCGGAAGGGATCGCGGCCAGGTAATCTGCCATATTCCGCATCAGTGCCAAGATTCGCTCCAGTTCAGTCCTGCCGGTGCTGGCTTCGACCAAACGCGCCAGTTCCAGTACCGCCTTCGGATCGGCCAATTCAAAAAAAGGGAAACTGTTGGTCAATTCATCGTCGGTTTCTTCAATGGCCATATTGCAGGCCTCAATGATTTTTTTCAAATTGACCATGACACATCCTGAGTTCGCAAAAATGATGGATATTTCGGCGCTGTCTGAAATGAAGACATGCGTTCTCGAACTGCGTTTGGGTGAAGTCGGTTCAGCTTATGCGAGTTTGCAGGCATTAATTTAAAGTTAATTAAATTTAATTCCCGGGATGCACAAATCACGTCACACACCCGCGTGATTTGCGCACCGGCTATTAACCTTGTCTGCGCATGCAGTATTCACTTTACCTGGTCACATTGGACTAGAATGTCCATTCAGAACACTGCCCTTCAAGCCCAGTTCATCGATCCGGAAAAAAAACATAGAACACCGGAATAAACCAATAGATTCAAAGTACCAACAAGAATATGATCTCGGGTCGTATTCTCAAGCAGGGAAATTTTGGCAAAGTCAGTTCACGAATCCAAATGGTCGATTGAATTCTCTCCGTGACCGTGCGATAAAAAAACAAGTTCTTTACATTAACAGTATTTAATTTACTGAACATAGTGTTTTGTTAGAATCACATCGCTCTAAGGGAAGGGACCATGTCCGTGACAATTCGTGCTTTTTTACAGGATAAAACTGAATCAATGTGGCACATAAAAACACCAGTTCATGTACTGACAGATTGGATAACAGCATGAAAATTCTGGTCGTGGAAGACAATGACAGGGTCGCCCAGTTTTTAAAGAAAAACCTGACTGAAGTCGGGCACGCCGTTGATCATGCCTATAACGGGCAGGACGGCATGGCGATCGCGTGCAGCAATCCCTACGACGCCATCATCATGGATCGCCTGTTGCCCGACGAGGTCGATGGCATCAACATCATCATGGCACTGCGCAAGCAGGGCAATAAAACGCCGATCCTGATATTGAGTGCACTGTCTGAAGTGGACGACCGCATACTCGGCCTGAAAAGTGGCGGAGATGATTATCTGGTCAAGCCGTTTTCCATTGGTGAATTGCTCGCCCGCATGGATGCCATTATTCGCCGCACCCAGGACAGTCTCAATGAAAATATTTTGAGTCTGGGCGACCTGCAGATGAATCTGCTGTCCCACAAAGTGACCCGCGGCGAAAAAATCATCATGCTGCAACCGCGTGAATTCAAACTGCTCGAATATCTGATGCGCCATTCCAATCAGGTCGTCACCCGCACCATGCTGCTTGAAAACATCTGGGACTATCACTTCGATCCGCAAACCAATGTCATCGATGTGCACATCAGCAAACTGCGCCAGAAGATCGACGCCAACTGCGAAGTGCAACTGCTGCGCACAATCCGCAATTCCGGTTATATGCTCAGCAACGACGAATAGCCGCAATGAATAACCGAATGTTGCGCGTTTCCACCCTGACAGTCGCGCTGGGCTATGTCCTGTTAAGTCTGGTGGTGCTGGGCATGTTTGCGGTGCCGGTTATCTACGGCTGGGAAGGATTGCAGGCCGGTCACAGCAATGCCAGCCTGGAGCTGGCACAGGCGCTGTTCTGGTCTGGCCTGTGCGGCGCCATCGGAATGATTTTTCTGACCGGCTACCTCGGTTGCCGAATTCTGAGGCGCGCATTGCTGACTGAAATCAACCGCATCAGCACGACCACCACGGCGATCATTGCCGGCGACCTGACCCGACGCCTGCCCCACGATAACAGTAGAAATGAACTCGATCTGCTGGCCGTTACCGTCAACCGGACCCTGGATCAGATTGAACAGTTAGTACATGCCAATCGTCATGTATCGGATTCCATCGCACACGATTTGCGCACGCCCCTGGCCGAGCTGCGCTTCCGGCTGGAATCGATCACCATGGCACAACGGCCTGTTGAAGAGATACTCAACGAAATCGATGCCTCCATTGTCGACGTTGATCGCGTCATTATGGTATTCAACGCGTTGCTGCGCCTGGCCGAGATCGACCATGGTGCGCGGCGCTCGGGATTTGAACAGGTCAATATCAATAAAATGATCGACGATGTGGTCGACTTCTACCAGCCGCTGGCAGAAATCAAAGGCATTCCGCTGACTTTTAAAGCAAGTGAAAAAATTTCGACAGAAGGTGATGCTTTACTGCTGGCGCAGGCCATCGGCAATCTGATCGACAATGCGCTGAAATTCGCACACGGCAAAGTGTGGATCGGTCTGGCATTTTTGCCCGACACCTTTCGGATCTCGATTACCGTTTCCGATGACGGCATCGGTATCACTGACGAAGATAAACCCAGAGTGGTGGAACGTTTTTACCGCAGCCATGCCAGCCATGGCACTGAAGGCGTTGGTCTGGGCCTGAGTCTGGTGGCCGCCGTGGCAAGACTGCACGGCGGCTCGTTCTAGATCAAGGACGCCAATCCGGGAGTGCACGCAACCCTGTTGATTCAATCCTGTGGCACGAAGCGCGCTGCCTGACAACAGAGCACTTTATTTGCCTTAGCACAGCCTGTGTGTTTTAATGCCCTGCTATTCTATGTCACGCACAGGCCCAAAATTCAACTCATGCACTCCACCCTGATTTCCATCCTGTTTACTACCGCGATTGCCGGCGTCATCAGCATCAGCGCGGCGGCCGTGTTTTCATTCTCCCTGCTGTCCAAGATGGTGGAACGCATGGTCAGTTTATCGGTCGGCATCATGCTGTCCACGTCGTTTCTGCATGCCCTGCCCGAAGCGTTTGAATCAAAAGCCGACAGCCACAGCCTGTTCGCGCTGCTGCTGGCGAGCTTGCTGGGATTTTTTCTGCTGGAAAAATTCGCCATTCTGCGCCACTCGCATCACCACGAAGCCGACGGCCATCATCACGCGCACGGACATGACGCACAGGAAGCCGGCAAATCCGGCTGGATGATTCTGGTCGGGGATGGTCTGCACAATTTCACCGATGGCATCCTGATTGCAGCCGCCTTTCTGGCCAATCCGGAATTGGGGATCGTGACCGGTCTGGCGATCATTGCCCATGAAATTCCACAGGAAATTGGTGACTTCATCGTTCTGCTCAATGCCGGCTTCACCCGCCGGCGCGCCTATTTATACAACCTCATTGCCAGTCTGATGGCGGTCATCGGCGGGGTACTCGGTTATTACACACTGGAAAGCGCAGCCAACCTGATTCCTTATGTACTGGTGATCGCTTCGTCCGGATTCATTTATATCGCAGTCAGCGACCTGATGCCCCAGATGCAGCGCCGCGCCACGTTGAAGGAAACCATTCCGCAGATTATTCTGATTGGACTTGGGGTGTTGATTGTGCTGTATCTGACTGGCAAGCATCACTAGATAAATCTAAAAACTCAATTTTATTCCGTTCTTACCATGACGAACGTAGGCTGGGATGCTTCGTAGGCTGGGATGGTGTAGCAGGGGTTTCAAGGAGCATTGCTCCTTGCCTGCGGAACGGTGTGCGCCTGCCAGCGCACACTCCTTTAATCCCAGCATTTCAACCGTTGATGCTGGGATTGCATCCCAGCCTACGAAGCATCCCAGCCTTGCAGATAGGATTGCAGAAAATCCGGGAATTTCGAACAGCGTAAACAGTATCAGATGTAATACGCCACCGTCGTCATCACCTTGGCCATCCCGGTCATCACCGCTTTGACCGGCACGGGCAACTCCGCAGCCCCGAGTGCCTGCGCAGCCTCACCATGTTCAATCTCATCATCGCGCATCTGTACGACAATCGCCCGTGATCGGGCATCATCGGCCGGCAGACTGTCCAGATGGCTGTTCAGATGGGCTTCCACCTGTTTTTCCGTTTCCACCACAAACCCCAGACTGGTGGCGTCACCGACCACAGCAGCAATGGCGCCGATGGCAAACGCGCCGGCATACCACAGCGGATTCAACAGACTGGTGTGCGAACCGAGTTCGGCAATGCGCTGCGCCGTCCAGGCCAGATGATCTTCTTCCTCGCGAGCAGCGCGCCGGAACTGCTCCTTCAATTCGTCACTCTGAGAAAAAAGTCCCTGTGACTGATACAAAGCCTGGGCGCAGACTTCACCGACATGGTTGACCCGCATCAGGCCGGCGCTGTGTTGGCGCTGTTTATCATCAGTCTGCGCATCGGCGTGGTGCTCCAGAATTTTCTGGGCAGGATTGGGCCGACTCTGAATCGCTACGCCGGCAATGGCCCGCAGCGACTGGTCAAACAGGGCTATCAGGCGGTCAGGTGAGTTGAGCAGGTTTTTGGTCATATTGGCTGTTGTAAGGTCGGGCAGGATTTGAATATTGCTCATTTTAAACTTCTTATACCATCTAAAGAACAGAAATCGGCTGACAAAACCGGCATTTTCCAAAATTTTACCTATCCTGAATATGAAAAAGGTTTAATGGCGGCAATTTGTTGCCCTGCCTATAATCCAGCCCATTCCACCCACCCAGCCTGATTTTTCGGACCTTTGAGGTAACGCATGCTTTGGATTGTACGTATTGCACTGAAACGACCCTATACCTTTGTGGTTCTGGCGCTGCTGATTCTGCTGTTCGGCCCGCTGGCAGCAATGCGTTCGCCGACCGACATCTTCCCCGATATTAAAATCCCGGTAATCAGCGTGGTCTGGACTTATACCGGGCTGTCGCCCGAAGACATGTCGGGCCGTGTGCTGTACAGCTATGAACGCTCGCTGAGCTCCACCGTCAACGACATTGAACATATTGAATCCCAGTCACTGGCCGGTTACGGTATCGTCAAAATATTCTTTCAGCCCAATGTCGATATCCGCACTGCGACAGCGCAGGTGACCTCGATCTCCCAAACCGTATTGAAACAGATGCCGCCCGGGATCACGCCACCGCTGATTCTGAACTACAACGCCTCCACCGTACCGATTCTGCAGCTGGCACTGTCCAGTCTGGAAGAAACCGAACAAAAGCTGTTTGACTTTGGACAGAATTTCATCCGGCCGCAGCTGGCCACCGTGCCGGGCAGCGCCGTGCCGTCACCGTATGGCGGCAAGGTCAGACAGATACAGATCGACCTGAACCAGCAGGCCATGCAGGCCAAAAAACTCTCGGCTGAAGATATCGAAAATGCGCTGGCTGCGCAAAACCAGATTATCCCGGTCGGGACCCAAAAAATCGGTCGCTTTGAGTACAGCATCAAACTCAACAACAGCCCGGATGCGTTCGAACAGCTCAGCGATATACCGGTCAAATTTGTCGACGGCACATTAATCTATCTGCGCGACGTTGCCACGATCCGCGATGGCAACCCACCCCAGACCAACATTGTGCGGGTCGACGGCAAACGTGCGGTATTGATGACGATTCTGAAGAGCGGCGCAGCCTCCACGCTCGACATTGTCAACAACGTCAAAAATCTGCTGCCCAAACTCAAGGAAACCCTGCCGGCTTCAGTGCATATCGATGCCATCGGCGATCAATCAATTTTTGTGAAGGCGGCCATCAGCGGCGTCGTCAAGGAAGCCATCATTGCCGCGTTGCTGACCAGTCTGATGATACTGCTGTTCCTGGGCAGCTGGCGCTCCACACTGATCATTACGATTTCGATTCCACTGGCAATTCTGTCTTCCATTATCGGCCTGTATGTGGTCGGCGAGACGCTGAACATCATGACGCTGGGCGGGCTGGCACTGGCAGTCGGAATTCTGGTCGACGATGCCACGGTCACGATCGAAAATATCAACTGGCATCTGGAGCAGGGCAAGTCCGTGCATGACTCGATCATGGATGGAGCCCATCAGATTGTGGTGCCGGCACTGGTTTCACTGCTGTGCATCTGCATCGTGTTTGTACCGATGTTTTTCCTCAACGGCATTGCCCATTACCTGTTTGTGCCGATGGCCGAAGCGGTGATGTTTGCCATGATCTCTTCCTTCTTTCTGTCGCGCACGCTCGTACCAACCATGTCGCAGTATCTGCTCAGACAGCACAGCATCGACGGACATGCGTCCGGCCATCTGCTGCAGATGGCGCAGCCGGAACATCACACACCATCCCATTCAAAGAATCCACTGGTGCGGTTTCAGCAGGGTTTCGAACGACTTTTTATCCGCCTGCGCGCCGGCTACTATGCCTACCTGCTGCTGGCCATGGAAAACCGCAAAACCTTCGTCGCCGGATTTATGGCGGTGGTGCTGCTGTCGTTTGCCCTCTTGCCGCTGCTGGGACGAAATTTTTTCCCGAGTGTGGATTCCGGTCAGATCAAAATGCACGTGCGCGCCCAGGTCGGTACACGCATTGAAGAAACTGCCAGACTGTTCGATCAGATCGAACGGCAGATCAGAGTCGACGTACCGGAAACTGAACTCGGCGCCATCGTCGACAATATCGGATTGACCGTCAGCGGTATCAATCAGGTCTACAACAATACCGGCACGATCGGCCCTCAGGATGGCGATATCCTGATTTCACTCAAAGAAGGTCACCACCCTACCGACGACTATATCAACCGCCTGCGCATCAGTCTGGCCGCCCAGTTCCCCGGCACCACCTTTTCTTTTCTGCCGGCCGACATGATCAGCCAGATTCTGAATTTCGGTGCACCGGCGCCAATTGACGTACAGGTGATGGGACCGGATGGCGCAGCCAACATGAAATACGCCCAGCAACTCATGCGCGCCATGCACCGGATTGCCGGCATTGCCGATGTGCGGATTCAGCAGGCCAACAACTACCCGCAGCTCAGTATCGAAGTGGATCGCAGCCGCGCCAAACAGCTCGGCATTACCGAACGCGATGTCACCAACGCTCTGGTGGTGTCGATGGCCGGCAGCGCGCAGGTGGCGCCGACTTTCTGGCTGAATAAAAAGAATGGCGTGTCGTATCCGGTGGTGGCGCAAACACCGGAATATCTGAACCAGTCGCTGTCCGATCTGGCCAATATATCGGTCAGCGGAGAAAAGGGCGTGGCTATTCTGGGCGGTCTGGCTACCATCAGCCGGTCCAATTCTGCTGCGGTGGTTTCCCACTACGCAGTGCAACCGGTCATCGATATTTTCGCCACGACCCAGCAGCGCGATCTGGGTGGTGTGGCACAGGATATTACGCAGGTATTGAAAGACTACGAAGCAACCCGACCGAAAGGATCGACCGTGACCCTGCGCGGCCAGGTGCAGACCATGAACAGTGCCTTCAGCTCGCTGCTGTTTGGCCTGCTGGCGGCCGTGGTGCTGATTTACCTGTTGATCGTGGTGAACTTTCAATCCTGGAGCGATCCCTTCGTCATCATTACCGGGCTGCCAGCCGCGCTGGCCGGTATTGTCTGGATGCTGTTTGCCACCCACACCACGCTGTCAGTACCGGCCCTGACCGGCGCCATCATGTGCATGGGTGTGGCAACGGCCAACAGTATTCTGGTGGTCAGCTTCGCGCGGGAACGATTGCAGCATTCCGGCTTTGCCATCAAGGCATCGCTGGAGGCAGGATTTACGCGCTTTCGCCCGGTGCTCATGACCGCACTGGCCATGATTATCGGCATGGCACCCATGGCGCTGGGCCTGGGTGAAGGCGGTGAACAGAACGCGCCGCTGGGTCGTGCCGTCATCGGCGGACTCATGGCGGCCACCATTGCAACCTTATTTTTCGTGCCGGTGGTGTTTTCCATCGTGCACCGCAACCACCAACCTGCTTCTTCCTCCGGAGATATTGAGTGAGCGATATTCCAGTTACAACAACCAAATCCCCCTTGGGCAACCTGAAACTCAAGGCCACAGTCGCTGTCCTGATTGCCGCGGCGGTGATTGCAGCCGGCGTGGGCATTCGCGCCAGCAACCAGAGTGCGCTGGTAAAACTGTCCGGGCAGCAGGAACTGCCGGTGGTCAAGGTGATTCATCCGACAGTGTCAACCGGTGACGCCGATCTGGTATTGCCGGGTACCCTGCAGGCTTTTTATTCGGCTTCAGTCTATTCGCGCGTGACCGGTTATCTGAAAAAATGGAATGCCGATATCGGCACTCAGGTCAAGGCGGGTGAAGTGCTGGCAGTAATTGAAACGCCGGAACTGGATCAGCAGTTAAAGCAGTCCGAAGCCAATCTCGAGACGGCACTGGCCAATCTGCGCCTGACCGAAATCACCAGCAACCGCTGGCAGGCGTTACTGAAATCGGATTCGGTATCCAAGCAGGAAGCCGATGAAAAAAATGGCGACTACGAAGCAAAAAAAGCGCTGGTATCCGCAGCCCGGGCGGATGTGGAACGCCTGCGTGCACTGCAATCCTTCCGGCAGATCAGCGCCCCGTTTGACGGTATCGTCACAGCGCGCAAAACCGATATCGGTGCGCTGATCAATGCCGGCCACGATGCCGGTCATGAATTGTTTACGGTCGATGATGTCCATGTTTTGCGTTTGTATGTAGATGTGCCCCAGAACTATGCGCACCAGATTACCGGCAAGATGAAAGCGCAGCTCGATATTCCCGGGCTGCCCGGCCAACTGTTTGCCGCGGTACTGACCGCCAATTCGCATGCCGTGAGTGAAAACTCCGGCACCATGCAGATCGAACTGCAGGTCGATAACCGTGATGGCAAACTCATGCCGGGTGGTTATGGCAATGTGCATTTCAGATTGCCGCACGAGTCGAATCAGGTGCAGATTCCGGTTACCGCACTGGTATTTCGCCGCGATGGCATGTCGGTCGCCACTCTGACTGCGGACAATCATGTGCAATATCACCCGATACAGATAGGGCGCGATCTGGGCAACGCGGTCGAGGTTGTTTCCGGCCTGAGTGCAACCGATCGCCTCATCGACAGTCCGCCCGATGCACTGGAACAGGGTGATCAGGTGCGCCTGGCAGAAGGAAATCATTCATGAAACTGAAGTCCGGCATCCTGTGCACTGCGCTGGCTATGGCAATGCTGAACGGCTGTTCTCTGGCGCCGGTGTATCACGCACCGGCTGTCACCATACCGACCGGCACCTGGGATGACAGTCTGTGGCAGCCAGCCCACCCCAGAGACGATCAGCCGCATGGCAACTGGTGGCAACTGTTCAATGATCCGATCCTCAGCGCGCTGCAGGATCAGATCGATCAGGCCAATCCTTCCCTGGCTGCAGCGCTGGCGCGCTATGATGCTGCCACCGCCTACACCAGACAATTGCAGGCTGCGCAGGGACCGAGTGTGGATGGCGCTGTGGGCCTGACCGATAACCGTCAATCCAAAAACCGGCCGCTGCGTGGTGCCAACCAGCCGGACGTGTATGACGCCAACACGGTGGGACTGTCAGCCAGCTACACGCTCGATATCTGGGGGCAGGTGAGGAATCTGGTTGAGTCGGGCAAGGCCAGCGCCCAGGCCAGTCGCGCCGATCTGGAAACCGTAAGGCTGAGTCTGCACGCCAGTCTGGCCGACGAATATGTTGCCCTGCGCGGCATCGATGCACAGATTCAGATCTACAGCGACGCCATTGCTGCCTATACGCGCGCTCTGGAACTGACCCAGCGCCGTCATGACGGCGGTGTGGCGTCCGGAATTGACGTGGCCAGAGCGCAAACCCAGCTGAGTTCGGTGCGCTCTGAAGCGACCCAGTTACTGGCGCAACGTGCCTTGCTTGAACATGCCATAGCCAGTCTGACCGGTCAGGTTGCCTTGGGCTTCCGGCTTGCACCTGCAGGGCAAACATTAACCGTACCCGACATTCCGCTGGCGCTGCCTTCGGAACTGCTGCTGCGTCGCCCCGATATTGCAGCAGCTGAACGACGCACCGCGGCAGCCAATGCCCAGATCGGTGTGGCGCGCGCCGCGTACTACCCCAATCTGTCACTGAATGCGGTGTATGGGGTGCAAAATACCGGTGGGGCCGGATTGTTTTCTGCGCCGAATACATTCTGGAGTCTGGGCCCGGCTGCGTTGTTGAATCTGTTTGATTCCGGCAGACACGACGCACAGCTGGATCAGGCCAAAGCGGCACTGGACGTGGCAAGTTCGGAATATCGCGCCACCGTATTGACGGCCTTTCAGCAGGTTGAAGATAATCTGTCGCTTTTAAAATACAGTCAGCAAAGCGCCGTGGAACAGGAACAGGCCCGTACCGCATCTGAAACCGCCCTGACTCTGGCGCTGAACCGTTATCGGGAGGGCGCAGTGAACTATCTGGAGGTGGTGACTTCCCAGGAAGCGGCACTGGCGGCATCGCGACGGGCATTGGATATTCATACGCAAGCGCTCAAATCCAGTGTAGATTTGATCCGCGCACTCGGTGGCGGCTGGTCGCAAACCACCACCGAATCCCACACACCTTAGGCCGACCATGCAAACTGCCAACGCCATTCGGATCTTGACGATAGAAGATGATCAGACTACCGCTGAAGAAATTGCGGCAGAACTGGGCGCGCACGGTTACGTGGTTGACGTAGTCAGCGACGGCCGGCTCGGACTGGAAAAGGCGTGCCGGGAAGTTTATGCGGCAATTACCCTGGACCGCATGCTGCCCGGTCTGGATGGGTTGAACATCGTGACCCAGTTGCGCGCAGCAGGAATTCAGACACCGGTACTGATGATCAGCGCGCTTTCCGATGTCGATGAACGGGTGCGCGGCCTGCGCGCCGGTGGTGATGATTACCTGACCAAACCGTTTGCCACCGATGAAATGACGGCCCGGCTGGAAGTGCTGTTACGGCGCCAGAAGTCAACCCAGTCACCCGAAATGATGGTCCGGCTGCAGGTCGGCGACCTGACCATGAATCTGATCGAACGCAGCGTACAGCGCGCCGGCCAGTCACTGGACCTGAAAAGTACCGAATTCCGACTGCTGGAATACATGATGCGCAATTCAGGCCAGGTGCTCACGCGCACCATGATTTTTGAGGCGGTCTGGAATTACCATTTTGATCCGTACACCAACCTGATCGAAGTGCACATGATGGGTTTGCGCAAAAAAATCAACCTGCCCGGACTGCCCGCCATGATCCGCACCATACGCGGCTCCGGTTATGTATTGGGTGAAGCATGACGAACAGCCTGCGTGAACGCTGGCGCATTTCAACGTTCAGACTGGCGATGTTGTTCGGCGTACTTTTCACACTGGGCAATGTTGCCCTGCTCAGTCTGATCTACTGGCAGACCTCGAGCTATCTGGTGCATCGCATCGATGACAGCATCGAGACCATGGCCAGCAACTTTACCAATCTGGCACCGGCCAAAGTCGCTGAAGACGTGCATGACGCGCTGATCTACGATTTGCGCAGATCGAATCTGTATGGATTGTTCCAATCCGATGGAACACCGATAGTCGGCAACATGAAAGCGTTACCCGCCGGTGTGCCGGCGGACGGCAGGATTCATCAATTCGCCCAGTTCAGTATCCCGCCGTTTCCCTCTGCGTCGAGTCAGGCCGTGCAGGGACTGGCGCGTGCCAGGGTACAGCGTCTGTCGAACGGCAATATTCTGGTTATCGGTCGCGATTTCACCCAGCTCGCCGAGATCAGATCCATCATTCTGAATGCGCTCATCGTCAGCGGTGCGGTGATTTTATTTTTCGGACTGCTGGGCGGATTTGCCCTGAGCCTGTCCCCGCTGAAAAGAATCAGCGTCATTCGTACCACGAGCGACCGCATCATGCAGGGTGAACTGAGTTTGCGCCTGCCGATATCCGGCCGCCATGATGAACTCGACATGTTATCGACCATCGTCAATACCATGCTGGAAGAAATCGAACGATTGCTGACCGAAGTAAAAAGTGTCACCGATACCGTGGCGCATGATCTGCGCACGCCGCTGACCCGGCTGCGTCTGATGCTCTACCGGGTACAGCAGCAATTGCCCGCCGATCAGTCCGAACATCAGTTGCTCGATAATGCACTGGATGAAACCGATACCCTGCTGGCGCGCTTTCGCGCCCTGCTGCGGATTTCGGAAATCGAAAACCGGCAGCGCAAATCAGGTTTTCGCATTGTGACTCCGGAAACGGTACTGAGGCAATTGTTTGAACTGTTTGAACCACTGGCCGAAGACGCCGGTGTGAACCTGAGTCTGGAATGTACGAGCACCGCAACCATTCTTGCCGACCCTGACCTGCTGTTCGAGGCACTCAGCAATCTGGTTGATAACGCGATTAAATTCACACCCGCGGGCGGCTCGGTCCGGATATGCCTGGCTCAGGTCGATGCACCGCTTAAAGAGTGTGTGCGCATTGACATAATTGATACCGGCTGCGGCATCCCGGTATCAGAACGCGCTGCCGTACTGCTGCGCTTTCATCGCGGCCAGCCCGCACCCTCCGGCAAGGAGGGGTACGGTCTGGGTCTGTCGATTGTGGCGGCCGTAATGCGCCTGCATGGCTTTCACCTGTTGTTTCAGGATGCCGCCATCGGCACGCATCTGACCATCGAGTGCAGTTAGATCTTCTTGTTCAGGCCGATTGTAAATCCGGTGGTCGTGGATTTATTCGCCGCGCCGCCCTGAAACTGGGTCACGTCACCACCCCATTTGTTATAGTCCAACTCCAGATAGGCCAGCGTATTTTTGGAAAATTTGTATTCGGCAAATCCGATAATGCGATCGATTGATGCATTGGGCTTGACGTCATTGGTCCAACTGCGTTTGACGTTGTAATAGCCTACAGTCAGATCGATGGCGGAACTGGCGGCATAAGTGGTCCCCACGGAATAAATGTCGGTTTTGATCTGAGTGGCGACGGTATTGTCAGCGGTATTGCTGCCGAAATTAGCCGATACCTGCCAGTCCCCCTCGGTCAGACGTCCACCCAGCGTGTAGGCTTTCAGTTTGAGCAAACTGGTTGAATTGTTCAGGACTTCGTACGCTGTGGCCAATGCTATCGGTCCCTGTTTAAAAGTCAGACCGGCTTCAGTGCTGGTGCCATCCTGTGCCGCACCGGCCACACCGCCCAGTGAATACAGCAGGGATCCGGAAAACGAACCGGCCTGGGCAACATATTTGACCGCATTGTCCTGCCTCATCATCGAACCGTTACCGCCGTCGCCGGTACCGTAGTAAGTCGCTGCCGAAGTCACCAGAGCAGGAGAATTCAGCGAGGTGTACTGCAGGTTGGGATTAAACGACGTGAAGCGTCCGTCAATGGCGTCAATGCCGTCGATAATGTCACGGATTAAGCTTTGCTGACGACCCAGACTGATATTGCCTGCGGGTGTAGCCAGGCCGACAAAGGCACCCCGTTCGAAAAACTTGTCAGCAGTCGCCGCAGCCGTATTTTTATCGGTGCCGGTATTGACATTGGTGCTGCCGGTGTTGAGGTACAGATCGCCTTCCAGTGTGAAAAATGCCTGATAACCGCTGCCCAGGTCTTCGATACCGTTCAGACCGAATCGCCCTGATCTGTCCACACCACTGGCCAGTGCGGTCACGCTGTTGGCGTTAGGCGACGGTGAAGATGTAGAAGACAAACCCAATCCGTCCGAAGAACGGACACCGGCATCGAGCACGCCATAAATTGTGGTATTAACCTGCGCCTGTGCCGAATAACCTGTCAGCAATGCCAACGGCGTTAACAAAACGATTGCACTGTTCTTGAATGTCATTTTTTCCTCTTGTAATTGAATGGAGATTGCTGATTGCATTACCGGTATATTCTGGTAAGACAGCAGATTAACAGCGCGCTCCTTATTACAAAACGAATGGTTTTGAGCTTAGATATGCAAAAAAAACATATAAGCCTGTGGCACAGACAGACTTTCAGCCGAAAAAAAACCGTCCAATTTGCATTGAACGGTTTTGATGCTGACGGCATGACGCCGTCAAATTACAACAATCAGAACTTGGTGCGCAGACCAACAGCAAAGATGTAATTGCTGGTGTTGTCAGCGGCAGCTGGATACTGGTCACCTTTGTACTGCGAATACATTACGCCAGCATACGTGTCAGTACGCTTGGAGAAATGGTAATCAGCCAGTAACGAGTATTCATAGATATTGCCGTTGTGCTGTTTCGGTGTTGGCAGATCATCCGACTGTTTTGGTGCAATGTCATAGAAACCGGCAGCCAGATTGAACGCTGGGGTGAAGTTGTAATCAGCACCAACCCACGCGATGTCAGTCTTTTTATCGGCGAATGCCCAGTCAGTTCCAGTACCGATCTGATAGCCATAATAGGTTGTTGTACCCAGTGTGGCGTAAGCATCAGTTGGTTTTGACAGGGTGAACTCTTCATAACCGCCGGTCACTTTAGCGTCGCCGAAAGCATATTTGGCAGCAACCATGTACGACTTGGTGTTGTAGTTGGTAACGTTGACGTCACCAGCAACTGCACTGTTTGTGCCGTTGAGTGAATCAACTGTTGACTGATAGGCAGCCTGGATGCCGAAACCATTGGCTTCGTAACCTGCACCGACACCATAGTTGGAACCTGCACCAGATTTACCTGCAACACCACCAAGTTTAGCCATGCCGACAACGTTGAAATCGCCGAATTTGTTGGTGTACTTGATGCTGCTGTCCTGACGTTTGTTTTCAGTCAGACCACCACCAGCGTATGCGCCGGAGAAGCCCAGAGGTGAAAACAGCTGCGCATCCTGCACCGCATCGTAGTCTCTCAGAATGTCACCCATTGGTGCCCATTGACGACCTACAGTCAATTTACCAAAATTGGCGTCCACCAGACCGACGAAAGCAACGTCATTAAACAACTGACCACTTACTGACGAGGCCGCTGACACGGTACTGCTGCCCACTGTAGCCGCTGAAAGAGGCCGGTTGTTGGCCAACGATCCTGCACCGCTGCTCAATGCGCCGGAAGTCGGATTGAAATAGGAATCCACATTGAAAATTGCCTTGATGCCGCCGCCCAGATCTTCAGTACCGCGGATACCCCAACGTGATGGAGTAATACCGCCGCTGAACAAACCGGTTGTCGACTGATTCACCAGTTTGCTGGTAACGGAAGCAGGATTGACAGTTGCAGGAAAATTAGGATCTGTGCCCAAAGAGTATTCAACAGTACCAACAGCTACATCGAGTACGCCATACAGTTCAACTGAAGATCCATTGGTTGATTGTGCGTATGCGCCGCCAGCTGTAAAAAGCATTGCGATGCTTAAGCCGATGATTTTCTTGTTCATTGTTCGTCCTTTAAGGTGTGATGAAAATTTTTTCGTTATTTATTTAATTCGGGAAATGACTGCTACTGAAAATACAACAAGCCGTTTACCCAAAGTAATAGTAGAGTAAAAAATTGAGACAAAATTCGGCAGCATGACTTCCGTAAAACCTGGGCTATTGAAACATTTAACCACTGCCCGCTTACTCGTCACTACTGAATCAGGGCAGAATATAATAACCCAATGTTACAACCCCATGACAGGTCTGTTGCTGCAGTGCGACAAAACTTTTGATCGAACCCAACATGTCTCATTATTACAGCAAATGATTTTAGAAGAAAAATGAGAAATATCCAGCTTTGATATGCATCAATTAATGTGTTTTGCATTCATATGAAATACAACACAATCAATTGCATCAAATTTAGATCCATAAAGAAATATTTCATTGCTTCAATTAAATATGACAGGCGCGCATTCTTTGTCATAAATCATTATTTCAACCTTCAAATGAAATATTCCCTTACATTCACCTTTCAAATTATTGCCGTCAAATTCAACTAACATTCGGCTGAAATATTTCTTTTTGGAATTTTTTCATCCCGAATTTTCACTGAACCTGAGCCGTTAATTCACTCAATGAATCAATGCGCCTGATCCCAGTTTTTTCCAACGCCCACGTCCGCGATCAACAAAACTTTTAATTGAGCAACTTTTGCCATCAATTCGGGCAATCGCTGTTTTACCAGTTCCAATTCCTTTTCCGGCACTTCCAACACCAGTTCATCGTGTACCTGCATGATCATTTTGGATTCAAGCGCTTCATCCTCCAACCATTTCTGGACAGCAATCATGGCCAGTTTGATCAAATCCGCTGCGGTTCCCTGCATGGGCGCGTTGATCGCAGCGCGTTCTGCGCCCTGACGGCGCTGACCGTTGGCAGAATTAATTTCAGGTAACCATAAACGACGACCAAATACCGTTTCCACGTAACCTTGCTGTTTGGCCTGAATGCGGGTTTCGGCCATATAGCGCGCAACACCGGGGTAACGGCTGAAATATTTATCGATATAGCTTTGCGCTGCAGCGCGCTCGATACCCAGATTGCCGGCCAGTCCAAACGCGCTCATGCCGTATATCAGTCCAAAATTAATCACTTTGGCGTAGCGCCGCTGTTCACTGCTGATGTCAGCCGGCGCCATCCCGAAAATTTCTGCAGCCGTGGCCCGGTGCACATCCTCCCCTTCTGCAAAGGACCGCAGCAGGCTGGTGTCGCCCGAAATATGCGCCATGATGCGCAATTCAATCTGTGAGTAATCAGCCGACACGATGACGCTGCCTGGCGGTGCAATAAACGCTTCCCGAATGCGCCGTCCTTCACTGCTTCGGATCGGAATATTCTGCAAATTGGGATCATTCGATGCCAGACGCCCGGTGACCGCAACCGCCTGTGCGTAATTGGTGTGCACCCTGCCGGTTTTGGCATTGACCATTTTGGGCAATTTGTCGGTATAGGTTGATTTCAGTTTTGCCAGTCCCCGATATTCGAGCAATACTTTCGGCAAGGGGTAATTTTCCGCCAGCTTTTGCAGTACTTCCTCATCCGTCGAGGGTGCGCCGGACGGTGTTTTTTTCACCACCGGCAGCTGCAGCTTGTCGAAAAATATGTCACCAAGCTGCTTGGGTGAATTCAGATTGAATGGCTGTCCGGCCAGTTCATACGCCTGCCGCTCCAGAGCCATGAGGCGCAAACCGATTTCATTGGACTGAATTGCCAGCAACTGGGCATCAATCAACACGCCATTACGTTCTATTTTCTGCAAAACCTGGGCGGTCGGCACTTCGATTGCACTATATATATAGAGCAGCTTTTCATCTGCCGCGACGATCGGGTACATTTTCTGATGCAATCGCAGGGTCACGTCGGCGTCTTCCGCAGCGTACTCGGTGGCGCGCGTGATATCGACCTGATCAAAACAGATCTGACCTGCACCCTTGCCACACACTTCTTCAAAGCTGATGGCTTTATAGTCGAGATGACGCAGGGCCAGGCTGTCCATATCATGCGATTTATGGGATTCAAATACATACGACTGCAACAGCGTGTCATGGGCAATACCGCGCAATGTGACACCGTGGTTGGCAAAAATATGCGTGTCGTATTTCAGATTCTGCCCCACCTTGAACTGGCCGGCATCTTCCAGCCAGGGACGCAAACAGGCCAGCACTTCATCGCGGGACAGTTGGGTAGCAGCGCCCGGATAACAATGGGCAACCGGAATATAAGCGGCCTGCCCTGCTTCGCAGCACAGCGAAATGCCGACCAGTTGCGCCGTCATGGGTTCGAGCGAAGTGGTTTCTGTATCAACTGCGGTGAGCGCGGCATGCTGAATTTTATCCAGCCAGTTATCCAGTTGTGCGCGGGTCAAAATGGTTTCATAACTGACGCTGATTTTTTCGACCGGTGTCTTGACCGGCTCTGGATCCGTTGCCGGCGGCGCACTCAACAGGTCTGACGGGGCAGCTGTCTGGTGCGACTGCGCTTCCCGTAACCAGGATCGAAATCCATAGCGCGTAAAAAAGTCGATCATCGCCGCATTGTTTTCCGGAAGGGCTACCAGTGATTCGCTGATCGATTTCATGTGCGCCGACAGATCGCAATCCGTTTTGACCGTGACCAGCGCGCGCGCCTGCGGCAACCAGTCCAAAGACTGGCGCAGATTTTCTCCAACCACGCCGCCAATTTCACCGGCGTGTGCCATGACACCATCAAGCGAGTCATACAGCCCCAACCATTTCACTGCGGTTTTCGGTCCGACCTTGGCAACGCCTGGCACGTTATCAACCGTGTCACCGATCAGACTCAGATAATCGACGATGCGATTGGGTGGCACACCGAATTTAGCATTGACGCCAGCAATATCAAGCTTTTCATTGCTCATGGTATTGATCAACGTGACATCCTCGTTGACCAGTTGCGCCAGATCCTTGTCGCCGGTCGACACGATGCATTGCAAACCGTGTCTGACGCAGTCAACCGCCAAAGTACCAATGACGTCATCGGCTTCCACGCCGTCAACCATCAGAATCGGCCAGCCCATAATTTTTACCACTTCATGTATCGGTACGATCTGCGATGCCAGGTCTTCCGGCATCGAAGGACGCTGCGCCTTGTACTCGGCATATAAATCGTCGCGGAACGTTTTTCCTTTTGCGTCAAAAACACAGGCCATGTATGCTGCAGGATAATCCGCGCGCAGGCGGCGCAGCATGGCGATCATGCCGTAAATGGCGCCGGTCGGCTCATTGCTGGCGTTGCGCAAATCCGGCATGGCGTGAAATGCGCGATATAAATAACTCGATCCATCTACTAACAGTAACGTTTTTTGCATAGGTTTTTTAGTGAGAGTGCCAAATGAATGACAGCAGAAAAAATATATTAAAGCTAAGACAAATCACCGACAAACAGCGTGCAACGGCGATCAAAGCCCGGGAATCGTGGAATATGCTGACGATTATGGCAGAATTTATCGATGCCACCGAGCGTTTATCCGAAGTCCGGCCGGCAGTCACCATTTTCGGATCGGCCAGAATCGGGCCCAACGATCCGTTTTATCTGAACTGCGTCGATTTGTCCAAACGACTCTCCGATGACGGTTTTTCAGTCATCTCGGGTGGCGGGCCCGGCATCATGGAAGCCGCCAACAAAGGTGCGTACGCCGGTTTGTCTTCATCGATCGGACTTAATGTGGAGCTGCCGCGTGAACAGATTCCCAATCAGTGGCAAAACATTTCTATCTCATTCCGCCATTTTTTTGCGCGCAAGGTCGCATTCGTCAAATATGCCGATGCCTATGTTATTTATCCCGGTGGCTTTGGGACGCTCGATGAGCTCGGTGAAGTCCTGACTCTGATCCAAACCGGTAAAACTCGTCGCATACCGGTGATTCTGGTAGGCACCCAATTCTGGAGCGGTTACCTCACCTGGCTCAGGGAAGCCTTGCTGGAACAACAAATGATTTCCGAATCGGATCTGGATCTCATACAGCTCATCGATGAACCAATCCACATCGTCAATGCCATTTTCGCCTTCTATGAGGCGCTCGATATTGAAACCACTTCGGATGAGTTGCATCAGCTGTTGTAGGTTGGCGGTTGACCCGGTGTTACAATGCACCGAACTGTCGGGCAAACCGAATTTGAAGTCAGATACCCCTAAAGCCCAATTAAAATTATGAAAAACACATCCAAACTGATCTTGACCTTATCCGGTTTGTTTTTGGCAGGCCTGACCCTGACCCCTGTCGCGTTTGCAGCGGATCAGACGCCCCCGTCCGATGCGCCGCCAAAGGTTAATCCGGTGGATGATGGCGATACGGCGGTAACGAATTTGAAATCCAACAAAATCAAACAAACCCAACAGATTACCCAGAGCGGCCAACAAACCGAAGTCAAAGTGACCAACGGTGTCGGGACCTATATCGTCAAACCCAACCAGAGTATTGGCACTTCTCTGCCGGGCGACGCATCCAGCAACAGCAACAATCCCGTGCAATGGGTAGTAAAAAGCTGGGGTGGCAGCAGAGATACCGAAAACAAGGATGACGCCCCGCCCACACTGCAACCCAATCCGAATCCGGCGCAGCAAAAATAAACCACGTTCAGGTCAACGACCTTTTTTAACTTACTCTTTTTTATCAAATGGCAGTATTTACTTCGGTCAGTCTGGCTGACCTCAGCGGTTGGATTTCGCAATTCTCCCTCGGATCGGCGCGCGCCATCAAAGGCATTTCATCCGGCATAGAAAACAGCAATTTTTTCATTGAGACCGATGCAGGTGAATTTGTACTGACGATTTTTGAAAATCTCAGTTTCGAACAATTGCCGTTTTATCTGCACCTGATGGATCATCTGGCCCGGCGCGGCATTCCGGTGCCTGCACCGGTAGCAAACCGGGACGGCAATCTGGTTACGTCCCTGCATGGCAAGCCGGCTGCCGTCGTGAGTAAATTAAGCGGTGAGAGTCAACTTGATCCTGGTCCCGTGCATTGCGCTGCAGTGGGTGCAATGCTGGCCAGAATGCATCTGGCAGGTCGGGATTTTGACATGCATCAGGAAAATTTACGCGGCCTGGCGTGGTGGAAAGAGACCGTGCCCAAGGTCACCGGCTTTTTGAATGACTCGCAACGTCACCTGCTGGAGTCCGAATTACTCGTTCAGGAAACCTTTGCCGCCAGCCCAGACTATGGGCAATTACCGCGAGGACCAATCCATGCCGATTTATTTCGCAACAACGTGATGTTTAATCTGGAGCAGCTCACTGGCTTTTTTGATTTTTATTTTGCCGGCTGCGACACGTTCATCTTTGACCTGGCAGTAACCTGCAATGACTGGTGCATCGACCTGGCCAGCGGCACACCGGATCCGGTGCGCGTGGCTGCACTGATGCAAGCGTATGCCGCAATACGCCCACTCACGGAACCGGAGAAAAATGCATGGCCAGTCATGTTGCGCGCAGCCGCATTGCGTTTCTGGCTGTCGCGCCTGTATGACTTCTATCAGCCGCGTCAGGCTCACATGTTGACGCCGCACGACCCGACTCATTTTGAACGCATCTTACGCAAGCACTGTAACCAATGAATAATTTACCTGCACAAACAGGCTGGCTCTGGATTAAACAGGGTTTTCAGTATTTCAGACAGCAACCGATGGAATTTATTTCGCTGTTTTTGGCCTATCTGTTTTTTGTGCTGATACTTGGGCTGATTTCCTACGCAGTCGCCGGATTGATTCCGCATTTCGGGCAAATTCTGACATTTATCTTGTTGCCGCTGTTTACTCTGCCGTTCATGCAGGCCTGCAAAGAGGTGGATCAGGGCCTGCGGGTTCGACCGCAATTAATTCTTACCGGATTTCGTTCGCCGCAGTTGACCTCACTGCTGGGGCTGGGGCTGCTGTATCTGCTTGCAGCCACAGTCGCACTTTTTGCTTCGACATTGATTGATGGCGGACTGTTCCTGCAATTGCTCACTGAATCGGACAAACTCGATCCAGCCATGCTGGAAGAAGGAAACATGGCTCTGGCCATGCTGTTTGCCATGCTGATCTATGCCTTGGCACTCATGGTGTTATGGTTTGCCGGTCCGCTGATTGCATGGCAAAACATGTCGCTGTTCAAAGCGGTTTTCTACAGCTTTTTTGCCGCCCTCAAATCTGTTCGGGCCTTTTTGATTTTCGCACTGTCCTGGTTTGCCGTCGCAGGCATCGTACCGGCCATTCTCATGGTCCTGATTTCCGCCCTGACCGGCTCTCAGGATGCGGTAGTCATGCTGATGCTGCCGGTATCATTGCTGAGCAACGTCATCCTGTACTGTACGTTTTACCCGTCCTACAAATCCGTATTCGGTCAGGCCGATACAGGTGAATCATCCACGATTTCATAACTATGGGTAATTTCTGCGGTTTTTTCCATCATGATCGAGGCTGAACAGTACTTCTCATGCGACAGCTTGATGGCACGCTCAACCGTATTCGGCTTGACTGCAGTTCCGCTGACGACAAAATGAAAATGCACCTTGGTGAAGACCTTTGGTTCTTTTTCAGCGCGTTCGGCGGTCAGCCTGACTTCACAATTGGTAATTTTCTGTCCACTTTTTCGCAAAATTAACACCACATCGTAGGCAGTACAGCCCCCCGTACCCAATAAAACCATTTCCATTGGACGCGGCGCCAGGTTACGTCCGCCCCCATCCGGTGCGCCATCCATTGCCACCACATGACCAGAGCCGGTTTCAGCCAAAAAAGTCATTCCTGATAATCCTGTCCACCTGACCGTACATTCCATCGCACTGTTCCCTGAAAGAAAAAAACTGATTGTAGCCCAGGAGCCTGCCCGTAGTCTGCACGCGAATGATTAGCGCACCAATAGTTTCCACATGAAAATATTTACGCACCAAAATATTGCAGCGCAAAAATTATTTTGCACCTCTTTGGCTATGCTAAATAACGACAAAAATCAATGTAAATATCTTGCATTGCACAATTTATTCCATTAAACTCTGTTCATCGTTGGTTCCAAAGCACTTTGAATCAACAACCGCTGTCTCCTCCGCCTCTAAGGTGGATTTCAACCCGAAATAGCAATATTTCGGGTTTTTTTTCGCCCTGCACATTTTTTAAGCATTCCTTGACACTAACTCTTTGAAAAGACTATAATCCGCGGCTTTCCATCTCGCTTTTGGAAAAAAGATATAAGGATGAGTCTGAATTGTTGTTTTTAAAACAATCAGAACCGCCGACATCAAAGCGAATTCACTTTTAAATTAGAAAGTCATCATGAAAACCTTTTCCGCAAAAGCACACGAAGTGCAGCGTGACTGGTTCGTGATTGACGCGACGGATAAAATCCTCGGACGTGTTGCCAGCGAAGTGGCACTCCGATTACGCGGCAAGCACAAACCAGAATTTACACCCCACGTCGATACCGGCGACTTCATCGTCGTTGTCAATGCTGGCAAACTGCGTGTCACCGGCACCAAAGCCCTGAACAAAACATACTATCGCCACACTGGTTATCCAGGCGGTATCTATGAAACAAACTTCCAGAAAATGCAGGAACGTTTCCCTGGCCGTGCTCTGGAAAAGGCTGTCAAGGGTATGTTACCTAAAGGCCCGCTGGGCTATGCCATGATCAAAAAGCTCAAAGTGTATGCTGAGGCAACTCATCCACACTCTGCCCAACAGCCTAAAGTACTCGATATCTAAGGAATAGACATGATCGGTAACTTCAATTACGGAACCGGCCGTCGCAAGAGCGCAGTAGCTCGCGTCTTCCTGAAATCCGGTAGCGGCAAAATCGTTGTAAACGGCAAGCCAGCTGATGAATATTTTTCTCGCGAAACAGGTCTGATGGTTATCCGTCAACCGCTCGAACTGACTAACCACCTCGAAACTTTCGATATCATGGTTAACGTTCACGGCGGCGGCGAATCCGGCCAGGCTGGTGCAGTTCGTCACGGCATCACCCGCGCGCTGATCGATTACGAAGCAACGCTCAAACCAGATCTGTCCAAAGCTGGTTTTGTTACTCGTGATGCTCGCGAAGTGGAACGTAAAAAAGTCGGTCTGCGTAAAGCACGCCGCGCCAAGCAGTTCTCCAAACGTTAATTTTTACGTTTGCAAAAAGCCGCCACGCGTTCAGCCTGGCGGCTTTTTTGTTTTACAAATTGCATTAAATAACGTAATGTTTCAACCTGGAATTAATTGACAGGCTCAGGGCGTAACACCTGCGCTTCACAGCTTCGCTTCACAGCTTTTATATTCGGAAAAGACCATGGTTAAAGTAGGTATTGTTGGAGGCACTGGATACACCGGGGTCGAGTTATTGCGCATACTTGCCGCACATCCGGAAGTACAACTGACATCAATCACATCCCGCAAGGAAGATGGATTGCCGGTGGCCGACATGTTCCCTTCCCTGCGCGGCCGGGTGGCACTGCGCTTTAGTTCGCCGGAAAAAGCCAGCCTGACAGATTGCGATGTCGTCTTTTTTGCCACTCCGCATGGCGTTGCCATGGCGCAGACACCGGAACTGGTCGCTGCGGGTGTCAAAGTCATCGACCTGGCCGCAGATTTTCGTCTTCAGGATGTGGCGCAGTTTGAACAATGGTATGGCATACCTCACACCTGTCCAGAACTGCTCTCAGAAGCGGTTTACGGTTTGCCCGAATTGAACCGTGCTGCAATCAGGACAGCGCGCATCATTGGCAACCCGGGCTGTTATCCGACCACCATGCAGCTTGGTTTTTATCCGTTTTTAAAAGCCGGTGTGATTGCACCGGATCAATTGATCGCCGACTGCAAATCCGGTGTGTCCGGTGCGGGTCGCAAGGCTGAAATCGGCACTTTGTTTTCAGAAGCGTCGGACAATTTCAAGGCCTACGCGGTATCAGGTCACCGTCATGTGCCCGAAACGGTTGAACAACTGCAGAAAATGACCAGCTCTGAAATAGGGTTGATCTTTACCCCCCATCTGGTACCGATGATTCGCGGCATGCACTCAACGCTGTATGCCCGGCTGCAAAAGCCGCTGGACAACGCCGAGCTGCAAAGCATGCTTGAAGATTGTTATCGCGATGAACCCTTTGTGGATGTGATGCCGTTTGGCAGTCATCCAGAAACACGCTCGGTCCGCGGCGCCAACACCTTGCGCATTTCCTTGCATCGCCCAGGTAATGGCACTACCCTGATCATTCTGGTCGTGCAGGATAATTTAATGAAAGGCGCAGCAGGACAGGCAGTGCAATGCATGAATTTAATGTTCGGTATGCAAGAAACTTGCGGTTTGACTCACATCCCAATTTTGCCTTAATGCGAACAAATAATGAAAAATAACAGTTCTCGATACAAATCCATTTCATCCATCAAAGTCATCGAAGACAACAATTCACTGCTGCGCAAGGCACTGGTTGTATTGGCTTTCATCGGAATTCTCGCGTCATTTTCTTACTTTACTTATATCCTGGGCGGCACGGTCAGCGGTGTTGCGCCTGCCAAGGAACAACTTTCACTGTTAAAACAACAGGTTGAAAAACTGGACAGCGAACGCGAAAAACTGTCCAGCACAGCCAACAGTGCAGACAGCGTCATCAATATAGAACTCTCGACTCAAAAACAACTTGCCAGTCAGGTTCAGGCACTGACTGCCGAAAACAACAAGCTCAAGGAAGATCTCGCTTTCTTTGAAAACCTGATTCCTGCAGCCAGCGGACCGGAAGGTGTGCGGATCGGCGCATTCAAAGCCGATGCCAGCAATAAATCACAGATCCAGTATCGGATATTGGTCATGCAGGGCGGGAAAAATGTTCAGGACTTTGTCGGTGAACTGCAGTTTTTATTGACCATAATTGAAAACGGAAAAACTGTTACCCTTACACTCCCTGAAATTAAAAATGATGGTGCGACCAGGCTAAAACTATCATTCAAGTACTATCAACGCCTGGAAGGCTCACTGAACGTTCCGGAGGGTGCAGTAGTCAAGACGCTGCAGGCACGTATTCTGGACAAGGGACAGCTTCGCACTTTCCAGTCCATCAATTTTTAGAGGCAGTCATGTTTAACCGAAAAAACAAGAGCACAATCGACAGTCTGATCGGACTGGCAACCAACATTGATAGCAACCTGTATTTCAAAGGTGGTTTGCGTATCGACGGCAACGTCAAAGGGAATGTGATTGCGGAAGAAGATCATGGCAGCATGCTGATTATCTCGGAGCACGCCGTCATTTGTGGTGAAGTGCGCGCGGCCCATGTCGTTGTGGATGGATCGATTGTTGGTCCGGTTTTTTCCAGCGAATTGCTGGAACTGCTGCCCAAGGCACGCATCAGCGGTGATGTCCACTATAAGGCACTGGAAATGAACAGTGGCGCGACCGTAACCGGCCTGCTGACCCACACTCCGGACGGCACTTCCAGCGAGACAATTTTGCAACTTTCCACGTCACAAGCGTCAGCATGATCAACGCTGTATAATGGCGCGATTAACGCCAGCAACGCCAGTCATCCGCCTGGTTAATGGTTCAGGGAGTCAATGATGAATACCGCTACAGAAGAGAAAACCGTCACAGAAATGCCAGCGCCGATCGTATTTTCCGACAGTGCTGCCGAAAAAGTTGCCCAGCTAATCGAAGAAGAAGGAAATCCTGACCTGAAGTTACGCGTCTTTGTACAGGGCGGTGGCTGTTCCGGTTTTCAGTACGGATTTACTTTTGATGAAATCGTCAATGAAGATGACACCACCATGACCAAAAATGGCGTGCATCTGCTGATCGACTCCATGAGTTACCAGTATCTGGTTGGCGCTGAGATCGACTACAAGGACGATCTCGAAGGCGCACAGTTCGTGATTAAGAATCCGAATGCCACAACAACCTGCGGTTGTGGTTCGTCATTCTCAGCCTGATGTGCTGCATTGACTAAAATGAAAAGGACGCACTCGCGTCCTTTTTTTATGTGAAAAGCAATCGATTATGGAAATCACCCCCGAACGTCTGCAAACTGTTTTGGATGCCCTGTATCAGGCACTGCCCCGCAATTGTGTGCTGTTTAATGCAGAAGATATCAAACCGTATGAATGCGATGGACTGGCAGCCTACAGCCAGCTCCCCTGGATAGTAGTATTGCCTGAATCTGAACAGCAGATCGTTGATGTGCTGTCAGTATGCAGAAACCTGTCGGTTCCGCTGGTGCCTCGTGGCGCAGGGACGGGTCTGTCAGGCGGCGCCATGCCGATCGCGCACGGCATTGTGCTGTCAACGGCAAAACTAAACCGCATCGTCAGCTTGGATCCGCTCGCCTGCACCGCAATTGTCCAGCCTGGCGTCAGAAATCTGGCGATATCGGAAGCGGCCAGTTCACTCAATTTATATTACGCACCGGACCCTTCTTCCCAGATTGCCTGCACCATCGCCGGCAACGTTGCTGAAAATTCCGGCGGAGTGCACTGTCTGAAGTACGGTCTGACCATCCACAATATTCTGCGCGTCAGAGTTGCCACTATCGAGGGTGACATGATCGAACTGGGCAATGCCGCCCTGGATGCGCCTGGTCTTGATCTGCTCGCGCTGTTTATCGGTTCGGAAGGCATGCTTGGTGTCGTCACCGAAGTCACTGTAAAACTGATCCCCAAGCCGGAATGCGCGCAGGTCATCATGGCGTCCTTCCCGGACGTACTGAGCGCCTGCAATGCCGTGTCTGCCATTATTCAGGCCGGTATCATTCCGGCCGGTCTGGAAATGATGGATCAGACTTCCGTGCGCATGGTTGAACCCTTTGTCAATGCCGGCTATGACCAGAATGCCGCAGCAATTCTGTTGTGCGAATCGGATGGCAGCGCGACCGAAGTGCTCGATGAAACAGCGCGCATGAATGACGTGTTAAAGATCGCCGGTGCCAGCGCACTGGCCGTATCACAATCCGAAGCCGAGCGTTTGCGCTTCTGGTCTGGCCGGAAAAACGCATTCCCGGCCGCCGGACGGATTTCTCCCGATTATTACTGCATGGACGGCACCATCCCGCGCAAAAAACTGGCCCAGGTTTTACAGGGCATCGCCGAGCTGGAACAAAAATACGATCTGCGCTGCGCCAACGTATTTCACGCCGGTGACGGCAATCTGCATCCACTGATTCTGTTCGACGCCAACCAGCCCGGTGAATTTGAACGGGCCGAATCGTTCGGCACCGACATACTGAGCATGTGCGTTGAAGTCGGTGGCACAATTACCGGCGAACACGGTGTGGGTATAGAAAAAATCAATTCCATGTGCCTGCAGTTTTCAGTTGAAGAACGGGAGGCATTCTTTGCCGTCAAGCGCGCTTTTGATCCACACACTCTGCTCAATCCGACCAAAGTCATCCCCACCCTGCACCGCTGCGCAGAATTCGGACGGATGCATGTTCACCAAGGCAATCTGTCCTTTCCCCATCTGGAGCGTTTTTAAACCATGCTAAGAGCTGAATTCATGGACCGCATCAAATCTGCCGCTGCGGACAAAACACCCCTTTGCATTCAGGGCGGCGCAACAAAGAACTGGTATGGTCAATCCCCGCGCGGCGAAATTCTGGATACCTCAAAACATACCGGCATTATTGATTATGATCCGACCGAGCTGGTGATCACCGCAAGGTGCGGCACACTGTTATCCGACCTGCAAGGCACGCTGGCAGAACAGGGACAGATGCTGGCGTTTGAGCCGCCGGCATTTGGCGCACAGGCCACCATCGGCGGCGTCATTGCGTCCGGGCTGTCGGGCCCACGCCGCGCCACTGCCGGCTCTGCGCGCGATTTCGTACTCGGAGCGGTATTAATAAACGGACGTGCCGAGCGCTTGGTATTTGGCGGGCAGGTCATGAAAAACGTGGCGGGTTACGATGTATCCCGACTGCTGTGCGGGTCGATGGGATTTCTCGGATTGCTCACGGACATATCGATCAAGGTTTTGCCGGTACCCCGCAGCGAAATCACTCTCGGCTTCGACATGGCACAAGATGCAGGACTGGCCACTATGAACAGCTGGACCGGCAAGCCATTGCCAATATCGGCGACCAGTTGGGAAAACGGGCAACTGCTGGTACGTCTGTCCGGCTCCCAAGCGGCTACCCATGCGGCCCAACTGCAACTCGGTGGCACACCAGTCAACCCTGCCCAGGCAGCACAGCACTGGACCAGTCTGCGCGAACAACACCACGCATTCTTCAACGACCAGCCTGTGTTATGGCGCCTGTCACTGCCTGCCACGACACCGGCCCTGGAGCTGGGAGGACAGCAGCTGATCGAGTGGGGTGGCGCACAGCGCTGGCTGATCAATCCAATCTGTGATGCGGTCGAGCTGCGACAGAAAATTCAGGAAGCAGGAGGCCATGCCACCCTGTTTAAAAGCCATGACAAATCTGTCGCAGTGTTTCAGTCCCTCTCTGCGCCTTTGTTCAAAATCCATCAGCGCCTGAAAGCCGAATTTGACCCGGCCGGTATTTTCAATCCTGGCCGACTCTATCCGGAACTCTGAACCATGCAGACCAATCTGACCGAACTGATCAAAGCCACCCGCGAGGGGCAGGAAGCCGAAGAGATTCTGCGCAAATGTGTGCATTGCGGATTCTGCAATGCCACCTGCCCCACCTATCAGCTGCTCGGGGATGAACTGGATGGTCCGCGTGGCAGGATTTATCTGATGAAACAGGTTATGGAAGGTCAGGCTCCCACCAAAAAAACACTGCTGCATCTGGACCGCTGTCTGACCTGCCGCAATTGCGAAACGACCTGTCCGTCCGGCGTCGAATACGGCAGGCTGGTTGAAATCGGCAGGCACCTGACTGAACGGCAGGTTGCGCGTGGATGGCTGGAGTCGGTTCAGCGCAGCGTTTTAAGAACCGTTCTGCCGCGCGCCTGGTTATTTACACCGCTGCTCAGAACCGGACAATTACTGCGCACTGTCTTGCCGAAACATCTGGCGCAAAAAATTCCGGCACGCCAATCCCCTGTTGCCAGACCGAAGCGACAGCATGCACGAAAAATGATTTTGCTCGAAGGCTGCGTGCAACCAGGCATGTCACCCAATATCAATGTCGCCAGCGCCAGAGTGCTGGATCGGCTGGGGATCGAGTTAATCGCTGCTGAACGGGCTGGCTGCTGTGGCGCAATTCGTGCACATCTGAGTGATACCGAAGGTGGACTGCAGGACGCCAGGCGCAATATCGATGCCTGGCTGCCGATGCTGCAGGCCGGTGCGCAGGGCCTGGTCATGACCGCATCCGGATGCGGCAGCATGGTCAAAGACTACGGAAAACTGCTGGCACATGATCCGCAGTACGCCGACAAAGCAAAAACCATCAGCGCTGCCACGCTGGATATCAGCGAAGTCTTGTTTAACCAATCCGAGCAGATCGGCAGCCTGATGAGCCACACCGCAATCAGAAAAAATGCCGTCTTTCATCCGCCCTGCACTTTGCAGCACGCCCAGAAAATAACGGGCAAAGTGGAACAGGTCTTAAGTCTGGCAGGAATAAAGACCAGTCGCTGTGCAGACAGCCACCTGTGCTGTGGTTCAGCCGGAACCTATTCCTTGCTCCAGCCAGAACTCAGCACTGCGTTGCGCGATCAGAAATTGCGCAACCTGCTGGCCACCGGTGCCGAACAGATTGTATCGGCCAACATCGGCTGTATCACGCATTTGCAGAGTGGCACCGATACGCCGGTTCTGCACTGGATAGAATTGCTGGATCAGGCTTTGGCCGAGGCAAGTCCGGCCGTGCCACGCGCATAACCAAAGTCCCACTGCGCAGCGATCATTTTCACGTACGCGTCGTAACTGGGTGGCGCAACGATCTGGATCCGGTTTCGGTGCCAGATAATTTTCTGACTGGTGCGCTGATGTAGAAACACTTTTTCCATATCTGAAGTATCGACCCAGACATCGGCATGCTGGCCCAGCACATCCTGCAAACGCGCATTGCCATCAAACCCGAGTACGGCACGGATGGCCGGAATGCCGTAGGTCCGGTCATATCCGCCCTTGAGTTCCATAATCACACTGTCGGCCAGATGACTGGCAACTTCGATTGGAAACAGATCCACCACTCCTCCCATGTAATTCCCCGATGCGTGCGTGTGGCAGCGAAAATAAAACATGTCCGAAATGGATGCACGCACCGCATCACCCAAGGGCATGCCAACATCGGTGAGCATGTCCGAATCGATGGCATGCTCGCCGAACCGGGCGTCGCTTAACGGCACGGGAAATTCATACAGCAGATCTGCTGCGCGCTGTTCGCAAAAAATAATTTCGGAAAACAGTTTGCGGTTGCCACGCAGTTGACCAACTTCGTGCTCACCATAGTTGAGTTTGCCGGCCACAATCGCCACATCCACGGTTTTCTGCTTCAACTCGGGCAGCGGCAATTCCGCCGGAATCTCAAACATATAGTCATGAAACAGATCAGGAATGTATTTGGCGTTGTGGCCCCAGAATCTGCGTTGCATCGCACTGAAAAACGCGTGGGTGATTTTGGCTTTCGGGGTCGATTTCAGTGAACACCAGAACTGGTACATCTGTGGTGAAGACAGCCAGGCTCGGCGCTGTGCGTCGTCCGGCAGCGCCTGTATCAATGCGGCGGCAATCGCACCACCACAACTGGCCAGCAACAGATCGGGGCGCTTGCCGGATTCACACAGGGCCGCGTGTATGCCCAGATAATAACCAAAATGAAAACCGCCTCCGGCCATCACCAGGCAACGCTGATATTTTTTGGGCTGATTCATTAGCTTGAATAAAGTTTATTGATTGAGAAATGGAAATCAGAAATGTACGGCATATTCAACGTTGTCTATCATTATTTTATGAAAATATGAAAAGCTAAAATATTGACAACGGTCTCAACTATTTCCCGCGTTTGATATGTGCTGTTGGGCAGGATACAATGTCGGACTTTGGCGAAATCTGCGCCAACCAGTAATAACACCACCTGAAAGATCTTCATGAGTCTCCAATGCGCCATCGTCGGCCTTCCTAACGTCGGTAAATCCACCCTGTTCAATGCGCTGACCAAAGCGGGCATCCCGGCAGAAAATTATCCTTTTTGCACGATTGAACCCAACGTCGGCGTCGTTGAAGTACCTGATCCGCGCCTGGCGCAGCTGGCGGCCATCGTCAAACCGGAACGCATCCAGAGTGCCATCGTGGAGTTTGTCGATATCGCAGGTCTGGTCGCCGGCGCCTCCAAAGGTGAAGGTCTGGGCAATCAGTTCCTGGCACACATCCGTGAAACCGATGCCATCGTGAATGTCGTGCGCTGTTTTGTCGACGATAACGTTATTCACGTCGCAGGCAAAGTCAGCCCGCTGGACGATATCGAAGTGATCCAGACTGAACTGGCGCTGGCCGATATGGGTACGGTAGAAAAAGCCATCCACCGTGAAAATAAAAAAGCGCGTTCCGGAGACAAGGACGCTGCCAAACTGGTTGACCTGCTCGAACGCATCATGCCGGCACTCAACGACGCCAAACCAGTCCGTTCTCTCGGACTGGATGCAGAAGAAATGCTGCTGATCAAACCGTTGTGCCTGATTACAGCAAAGCCAGCCATGTTTGTGGCCAACGTCGCTGACGATGGCTTTGCCAACAATCCGCTGCTCGATCAATTGACCGCATATGCCGCAACCCAGAAGGCCCCCATCGTTGCCATCTGCGCTTCGATTGAATCTGAAATTGCCGATCTGGAAGAAGCCGACAAGCTGGCATTTCTGGAAGATATGGGCATGCATGAGCCCGGTCTGGACCGTCTGATCCGCGCGGCTTACAAACTGCTCGGTCTGCAGACTTATTTCACAGCCGGCGTCAAGGAAGTACGCGCCTGGACTATCCATGTCGGCGATACGGCACCGCAGGCCGCAGGCGTGATTCACACTGATTTTGAGCGTGGCTTTATCCGTGCCCAGACCATTGCCTTTGAAGACTTCATCCATTTCAAAGGGGAAGCCGGTGCCAAGGAAGCCGGGAAAATGCGCGCTGAAGGTAAAGAATATGTGGTCAAGGATGGTGACGTGCTGAACTTCCTGTTCAACGTCTGACACTGCTCATACAGAAAAAAAGCCCGGTCAATTTGAATTGACCGGGCTTTTGTATTTGAATTTCTTTATTTTTTTTCTGCCATCAACAGTTCATATTTGGCCTGCAGCTGCTCGGGCGTTTCACGCCAGGCCGGATCAAACGGTATGCAATCCACCGGGCACACCTGCTGACACTGTGGCACGTCGTAGTGACCAACGCACTCGGTGCACTTGTGCGGATCAATCACATAAATTTCCGGGCCCATTGAAATTGCTTCATTGGGGCATTCAGGTTCGCACACATCACAATTGATGCAATCATCGGTAATCAGTAACGCCATACACTTAACCTAACTGTCTTTTTTCTGCTCGTTCTGGGAGGCGAGCACTTTTTCCTGCAGCCAGCGATCGACTGACGGAAATACGAATTTGGAGACATCACCGCCGAACTGGGCGATTTCGCGCACGATGGTGCCGGAGATGAACTGATACTGATCGGACGGCGTTAAAAACAGCGTCTCGACATCCGGTAACAAATAACGGTTCATGCCTGCCATCTGGAATTCATATTCGAAGTCCGATACGGCCCGCAAACCCCGCACGATCACGCGGCCATCAACCTTGCGCACGAAATCTTTGAGCAGACCGGAAAAGCTCTCAACCCGCACATTCGGATAATGCCCCAGTACTTCATTGGCGATCGACAGCCGTTCTTCAAGCGAAAAAAACGGTTTTTTGTTTTTGCTGTCTGCAACACCGACCACCAGAGTATCGAACAGGCCTGAAGCGCGCCGCACCAGATCTTCATGCCCACGGGTGAGCGGGTCAAATGTGCCGGGATAAACTGCTGTCACCATTACTGCTCCTGGGTATTGGCTATGAAAGAATGCGCATTATGCCTGAAATCGGGGTGATTTTTGCGCTCAGACCTTGCGCTGCAACAAATGAAAATGCACTTGTCCGGCCCGGTCATTGCGAATTACTTGCCAATTATTTAAACATTCGGGCAATTCCGCTGCGCTCAGTGCTTTTTCGGCTTCCAGATACAGCAGTCCATCCGGCGCCAGCACAGCCATGCAGTGGGGCAGAATCTGTACCAGAAAATCACGATGGTAGGGAGGGTCCAGAAAAATCACGTTGTACCTGACGGCCAGGTTCTTCACAACTGAAAGCGCATCACCCTGAATAATCTGCACCTGTTCTGCCTTGAGCCTGGCTTTTACCTGTTCCAGCTGGCGCACTGCTGGCAGATATGAATCGACCAGCGTCACCAAAGCGGCACCGCGACTGGCGGCTTCGAGTCCCAGAGCACCGCTGCCGGCAAACAGATCCAGAACATGGCGGGATTGCCAGTCCCCCTGAAACAGGAAATTAAGCCAGTTGAACAGGGTTTCGCGCACCCGGTCGGGAGTCGGGCGCAGGCCAGGCGCATCCAGCACGGTCAGGGGAGTACGTTTCCAGCTGCCGGCAATGATGCGAACCTGACGCGGGGTGGTCTTTTTTTGCATTTTTATTGGTGAATAATTAAAAGTTATTGCCGGTTGCTGCTTATTGCGCAGAGCGCACTGGGTCGCCTCTGCTAGAATGTCGCACATTGTAGCCCGACTCCAACAATTCACCATTCTGATCGTATCACTCACATGTTCAGCTTTTTCAAAAAAAAACCGCCAGCCAGCCAACCAGATCCCGTTTCCATTCCAGATCCGGCTCAGACTGTCATTGAACCGAATCAAAAGCAGTCGTGGCTGACCAGGCTTAAAGCCGGACTGTCCAAAACCTCCAGCAATCTGACCACGCTGTTTGTTGGCGCAAAAATTGATGACGATCTGTATGAAGAACTGGAATCCGCGCTGCTGATGGCCGATGCCGGCATGGATGCCACCCTGTTTTTACTGGAAGAATTGAAAAAACAGGTCAAACTGCAAAAGCTGACCGAAGCACTTCAGGTGAAAGCAGCGTTGAAAACCATCCTGATCGAATTTCTGACCCCGCTGGAAAAAACACTGGAACTCGGACGTCATCAGCCTACGGTGATGATGATTGCCGGCGTCAACGGTGCCGGAAAGACGACCACCATCGGCAAGCTGGCCAAACATCTCCAGGCACATCAGCAGTCTGTCATTCTGGCTGCCGGTGACACGTTTCGGGCCGCCGCGCGCGAGCAGTTAACGGTCTGGGGTGAACGCAATAACGTCACGGTGATTTCTCAGGAATCGGGTGACCCGGCTGCAGTGGCCTTTGATTCCGTGAGTTCGGCCATTGCCAAAGGCATTAACGTGGTGATGGTGGACACTGCAGGACGTTTGCCCAGCCAGCTGCACCTGATGGAAGAATTAAAGAAAATTAAACGGGTGCTGTCCAAGGGTATGGAAGATGCGCCGCATGAAGTGCTGCTGGTTATTGACGGCAATACCGGTCAGAATGCGCTCTCACAGGTCAAGTCGTTTGATGACGCATTGGGTCTTACCGGTCTGATCATCACCAAACTTGATGGCACGGCCAAAGGCGGCATTCTGGCTGCGATAGCCAAGACCCGGCCGATACCGGTTTATTTTATCGGTGTCGGTGAAAAAATCGAAGACCTGCAACCGTTTAATGCCCGTGAATTTGTCGATGCGCTGCTCGACTAATTCCCGCAATAAAACCCGACTTACTCCTTTTACTGCATACCAGACATGATCGAATTCAAACAGGTCAGCAAACATTTCCCCCCTGGCGTATCTGCTTTAACCGACATGTCGTTTACGATTGAACGCGGTGAGCTGGTGTTTCTGGCCGGCCCATCGGGCGCCGGCAAATCCACCATTCTCAAGATGATCGCGGCCATCGAGCGACCCAGTACCGGCCAGGTGCTGGTGAATGGTCAGGATATCGCTGAACTGAATTCCGCAGCCCTGCCCTACTTCCGCCGTAATATCGGCCTGATACTTCAGGACCATGCCCTGTTGCACGACCGGACCATACTCGACAATGTCATGCTGCCGCTGTTAATCAGCGGGGCCGGAAAAAACGAAGCGCTGCAGCGCGCCAGTACCGCGCTGGAAAAAATGAACCTGTCGGACAAGGTCAATGCGTTTCCGCTGGCTCTGTCCGGCGGTGAACAGCAACGCGCTGCTATCGCGCGCGCCATCGTCAATCGTCCGCAATTGATACTGGCCGATGAGCCTACTGCCTATCTGGATCGGGATAACGCAAAAAAAGTCATGCAGGCGCTGCAGGCATTTCAGGCAGCAGGTGTGACCTGCATAATCTCCAGCCATGACGAAGAATTTCTGGTCAGCGCATCGCGCGTGATCTATTTGGATCATGGCAAACAGAGCCAGTCCTGGCAATCAGCTGCTTAGTTATTAGCTACCTACAGACAACGACATGAATATTTGGATCAGACAACACGCCCTCGCCAGCAGCAATGCACTTAAACAGATTTTCAGCGCACCTGGCAATTTTATTTTTAACGTCCTGGTGGTCGCGGTGGCACTGTCACTGCCGATCGCAGGTCTGACGCTCATTGAAAACATCCGCCCGATCTCCGACCAGTTATCAATCGCGCCGGAACTGTCCTTGTTTTTGAAAACGGATTTAAGCCGCAACAATGCGGGCAACTTTGCCGACACCATAAAGAAACTGCTGAAGTCGACCGGCACGCCGGCCAAAATCGTGTTTGTGCCCAAAGAAACGGCACTGAGCGCGTTGCAAAACAGTTCTGGTCTGGGCGACGTACTGGCCACGCTCGGAGAAAATCCCCTGCCTGATGCGTACGTGCTCAGTTTTGAGCAGCATTTTGAACTCGCCACCCAGCAGGCCAACCCGGCGAAAATAGAAGCCCTGGCCAACCTGCTGCAAAAACTGCCTGAAGTCGATCATGTTCAGATTGACTCCAGCTGGATCAAACGTCTGGCCGCGTTAATGCATCTGGCCCAGTTCATGCTGGTCACGCTGGCCATTGTTCTTGCAATTGTTGTCATTACGGTCATTTTCAATGCCACCCGGCTACAGGTTCTGTCGCATCGCGCTGAAATCAGGGTGATCCGTCTGTTGGGTGCGACCAATCAAACCATCCGGCGTCCCTATTACTACACCGGAGCGATTCTGGGTACGGGCGCTGGAATGCTCGCCCTGGCCATCGTCGCGGCGGGACTCACTGGCCTGAATCAGGCGATTGCGGAGTTTGCCAGCCTGTATGGATCTGATTTTCAATTGGTGCCACTGAACCTGATGCTGAGTCTGTATCTGATTCTGACCGCCGCGATCCTTGGATTATTCGGTGCATTTTTATCAGTCAGACATCAGGTGCAGCAACTTAATTAACAGACTGGCCTCCGACCGCCTGAATATTGCCGTAGTTCAATGAGCCAATGTACAAAAATATTGCTATAAATGACAAGTGTTTCAGAGTATTAGCACTCTTCTCAATAGAGTGCTAATATACCGTTTTAGGTCGCTGGCTGACTTTGCTGTATCGCTTAGCTGGCTTACCTTGCTGAACTAATTTCATTGAATTTATTGATTTCAGCGCAATACTGGGTAACACACCAGATTATTGGCAGAAATATATGGAGATTACATGAGCACATCAACACCGAATACCTTACCCACCAATTCTGCTCTGGCACTTGGTTTTACCGGCACCCTTGGCAATATTGACGCCTACATTTCGGCCGTGAACCGTCTGCCGATGCTCACGCAAGAAGAAGAAACAAGATACGCCACTGACCTGCGCGACAAAAATGATCTTGGCGCCGCTCAGCAACTGGTTCTGTCACACCTGCGTCTGGTCGTATCCATTGCCCGTGGCTACCTCGGCTACGGCCTGCCACACGCCGATCTGATTCAGGAAGGCAACATCGGTCTGATGAAAGCCGTCAAACGCTTCAATCCGGATCAGGGCGTTCGTCTGGTTTCTTACGCCATGCACTGGATCAAGGCGGAAATGCATGAATATATTCTGAAAAACTGGCGCCTGGTCAAAGTAGCAACCACCAAGGCACAACGCAAACTGTTTTTTAATTTACGCAGCCACAAGATCGGTTTTGACAGCATGACTCAGAGTCAGATTGATCAATTGGCTCAAACCCTGAATGTGAAGCGCGAAGAAGTCATTGAAATGGAAATGCGACTCTCCGGCCACGACATGGCCCTGGATGCGCCAACTGATGACGACGATGACAAGTTTGCACCGATTGCCTATCTGTCGAGCGACAATAACGAGCCAACCAAAGTATTGGAAAGCATGCATTATGACGTGCTGCAGACTACCGGCCTGGAAGCGGCACTGAACAATCTCGATCCGCGTTCGCGCCGTATTATTGAAGCACGCTGGCTGGCCAATGACGATGGCAGTGGCGCAACGTTGCACGATCTGGCTGCGGAATTTAATGTTTCGGCTGAGCGCATTCGTCAGATCGAAGTGGCTGCAATGAAGAAAATGAAGGGAAGTCTGGCTGAATATGCCTGATTTCCGCTTGATTGCAAATAAAAAATGCTCTTCTGAGCATTTTTTTATTTCAGCCAATGACAAGCAGTCGCTGACTCCCGCGCCACACGCCGCCCGGTTGCACACTGACAGGCTGGGCCACAGTGGCCGACTCCACACAGACCATCTGCTCATAACCGCCAGGCTCCATATCAGTCATGGCATCAGAGAGTGCGCGCCAGGGATTCCATAGCACCGCATCCATAAAACCAGTGCTGACAATATCGGTGTGCCGGCTGCGCTGCACTACCTGCAATGTTGACGGTGCATTCATGTATACCCGATCAACCTGCCGGTCAATTCCAATTGCGTCTTCTGTTTCCACGCAATCCGCTGTGCCGGTGACGCTGTCGCGGTAATGCGTACCTTTCAAACCGTGAATGCGTGTGTCGTTGATATGTTCAAGCCGCACATAGGTGTGCAGCGCTGCCGTAAATTCAAAGGCCGTTGCGCCCGTATTCTGCACCTTCAGTTCCAGCTCCAGTGCACGGTCCATCAGCGTGATGGTCAACTCAAGCGCAAATGCGTGCGGCCAGAGCATTCTGGTGGCATCGCTGTCGCGCAGTTCAAACACGGCCTGATTACCTGTCGCTGACTCGCGTCTGTCCCAGACAAAGTTACGCGCAAACCCGTGTTTCGGTAAGGGACCGAGATCGGAAAATTGGGGAAATATGACAGGCACGCCGCCCCGCAAGGGCTTGCCCGAATCCAGTGGTGAAGCCTTGCTGAGAAATAATTGTTCACCGTGGCCAGCGGGTATCCATGACACTACCTGCGCACCGTGATGCACGATCTGTACACTGGCACCATCTTCCAAACGCAGGGTCGTAATCATGCGGCGGTTCTATTGCAGCAGCAGTTTCAGATCGTGCGTAATCGGGTCAGGGCCCTGATTGAAACGCACAAACAGCCGGACATGACCTTCACGGTCGAACACATAACTGCCAGCACTGTGATCAATGGAATAGCCGCCGGTTTTTTTATCCGGCACCTTCTCATAGAAAATTTTGAAATCCTGTGCAATCTTTTGCGTGGCAGCCAGGTCACCCACCAATCCTAAAAATCGCTTATCAAAATTCGGCACATACTGGGATAACATTTTCGGGGTATCACGCTCCGGATCCAGACTGACAAACAATACCTGAACCTGGTCACTCAACGGCCCCAGATCTTTCATCACCGTCGACAGCTCCGCCATTGTCGTCGGACAGACATCGGGGCATTGGGTGTAGCCAAAAAACATGACGACAACTTTGCCTTTGAAATCAGACAGATGCCGCACTTTCCCATTGTAATCAGGCAGACTGAAATCCCTGGCGTAGTCCAGTCCGGTAATGTCGGTGTTTTTGAAATCAGGTTTGGCAGGCTGACTGCAGGCGCATAAGGCCAGTATCAATCCAAGCAGAGTAAGGAATTTTTTCATGGGTATGCCAACTGAGTGAAACCGGGTTCTGATTAAAATTTCAGGTAGTGATCGACCAGCAATGCGGCAAATAACAGCGACAGATACAAAATCGAAAAAGCGAAGGTTTTCCTTGCCATCTGATCGTTGTAATGGCGGTGCAACTGCCATGCATAATATAAAAATACGCTGCCCAGCGCCAGTGCGCTGATCAGATAAATCCATCCACTCATGTGGACTGCAAACGGCAGCGTGGTTGTTGCAACCAGCACGATGGTGTACAGCCAGACGTGCAGGCCAGTGAATTTGATGCCGTGGGTAATGGGCATCATGGGCAAGCCTGACTTGGCGTAATCGTCACGGCGGTACAGTGCCAGCGCCCAGAAATGCGGTGGCGTCCAGACAAAAATAATCAGCACCAGCAGCCATGCCTGCATCGGCACATCATTGGCGATGGCGGCCCAGCCCAGAGCCGGTGGCATGGCACCTGACAGTCCGCCGATCACGATATTTTGCGGTGTGGCCGGTTTGAGTATGATGGTGTAGATCACCGCGTATCCGATGAAGGTGGCAAAGGTCAGCCACATGGTGAGCGGGTTGACCAGAAAGTACAGAATCCACATACCGGCGCCGCCAATAATGGCCGAAAAAACACAGATCTGCAGTACGGAAATTTCACCCTGGGCCGAAGCGCGCCGTGCCGTTCTTGCCATGCGCGCGTCAATTTCCCGCTCAACCAGACAGTTAACTGCAAATGCAGCACCGGCCAGCAGCCAGATTCCTGCTGCGGCAGCCATCACGAGACGCCCGTCCGGCAAATCCGGTGTGGCCAGAAACATGCCGATCACTGAACAGAATACGGCCAGTTGGGTCACGCGCGGCTTGGTTAGCGCCAGATACTGTGCGATCCGGCTGGTTTGAACGGTCATGGTGCTCATTGATCCTGATAGTAGAAGACTTTATTTTCGGCGCAGTTCAACCGGACTCTGAACGCGGTAGTTTAACACGGTCAGCAGCCCCAACAGCAGCGCTGCGCCACCGTTATGCAGCACTGCCACCGGCAGCGGCCAGCTGAAAAGAATATTGGCCAGCCCGCTGCAGAACTGAATGAGCAATACAGCAAGAATGGCATTGGCAATGTTGCTCACACCGGCCATGCTGCGTGCACGCAGCGCGACATAGCCTGAAGTCAGTATCACCAGCAAGGCAAAATTCCTGTGCACCCAGTGTATGGCCGTCAGCGCCGAGAAGGACAAATACTCACCGCCGACCGTTTTGCCGAGTTCACGCCACAGACCAAAGCCATGTTCAAAGTCCATCTCGGGAATCAGCACGCCATGACACAGCGGATAATCCGTGCAGGCCAGCACCGCATAATTGGTACTGACCCAGCCGCCCAGTGCAATCTGCGCCAGCAATATCAGCCAGGCAAAACGTGCCGGCCAGGTCAGTTTCAATGCTTCATGCGCCACACGCTGCGCTTTCGGCACAGACGCGTCAATGCGCGCTGCAAGCCATGCCAGCATGGCCAGCAGAGTCATACCGAGCAGTAAATGGATGGTGACGATCACCGGTTGCAGTTTCATCGTGACCGTCCACATACCGAACGCGCCCTGCAACCCGACAAAAAATAACAGCGCAGTGGCGAACAACGGTGCACCGGCAAACCGTTTGCGCCGGCTCCAGGCAATGAGTACCTGCGCAACAATCAATATGCCTACTGACGCGGCCAGGTAACGATGCACCATTTCCACCCAGGCTTTAAAGTGCGTCACAGGGCCCTGCGGCATGGCTGCCTGGGCTGCCGCAATGGCGTCGTGTGACACCAGCGGATTGGCCGCTCCATAACAACCCGGCCAGTCGGGACAGCCCAGACCGGAATCCGTCAGGCGTGTATAGGCGCCAAACATGATGAGATCAAAGGTCAGAAACAGGGTGACAGAAACCAGTTTGCGATATTTATTCACGTCACTGGAAACCCAGACCATACTCAATGGGATCAGCGCAACCAGCAGCGCCGTGATGGTAATTTCAGTCCACATAATAGTTACCCGATGCTGGAAGCCTTGAGCAGTTTGATCAAATCTTTTTTTACCTTGTTCGGATCGGCATCGACGGGATAGCGCATCATCAGATTGCCAAGCGGATCGATCAAGTACAGACGATCCTGCACCGTCGCATCCGGTTCAACCGGCAGCCAGGTCTGAACAGCCTTTGCATCGACACGCAGAATATGGGTATCTTCCAGTACGCGGATGAGCAGCGTATCCATGGGTTGTCCATCCGGCACGAGCAGAACCCGCTCAATGCGGTCCATGTCCTTGCCCTGCATCAGACGCAGTTGGCGCATGGCATACAGGGCGTTCTGGCAGCGTTGCAAACAGTCGGATGAGCTGACCTGCAGCATGATCCATTTACCTTTGTAGGCGGTCAGCTCCAATGCTGCACCACCCTGCAATACACCGTGCAGATCTGGCATCGGGTACAGTCGCGGATCCAGCAGCGTTCCATAGTTGGTACGACCGGTGGGCTTGATTACGTAGTAAGCCAGGTAAGAAAAAATCAGCGGTGATGCGCAAATCGCAAACACCAGCAACAACTTCCAGCGGCCATGCTTTTTTGTTTGAGGAGTGTGCGGCTTATTCATCGGTGCCTGATCCATCTTTGTTGAGTCCATTACTTTTTCCAAAACTGGTTACCAAAAAAAATACCAGCGCCATCACCGCCAGCCCCATCCACTGAAAGGCATAGCCGCGATGTCGCTCGGATCCCATCGAAGCGCGTGGCCAGTCGCGCAATAGCCCGTCGTCACTGCCCTTGGTCTGTTCAATGATAAACGGATACACCGCGATATGACTGGCTTTTTCGAACTCGGCCGTTTCCAGATTCTGAACCAGAACACCGCTCTTGAGCGGTGCACTGGAACCGAACTGATACACATGCCCGGCATTGGCTTTGACCATGCCTTCGATCTGTACAATTCCCGATGGAGTCTGATACGGCTTTACCGAAAACCGGTCCAGGTTGTTTCTGGGTACCCAGCCGCGCGCAACCAGTATGGATTTATCCTGATTTTGCAGCCGGAAGGGCATGAGCACAACAATCCCGGCCAGACCATTCATGGGGCGATTATCCAGATAGACCGGCCAGTGGGCATCAAACTCACCGCTCAGGATAACCTTGGCATATTCCATCTGTTTGATATCTGGCGTTGCCGGCAATGGGATCGCCTCGGTGTTTTCCAGCGCCAGCAGTCTGGCTTCGATGGCTTCTTTCTGATGAGCCCGGTTGGTCTGCCACACGGACAGTGAACATCCGAGAGCCACCAATAGCAGTGTCGCAATGAAAGGAACTGGTCTAAAATGAAACGCTCGCCTGATACTCACTTTTTTGCTCAATCACTCATTGGCGCTGCGCGCCCATTTTAAAAATCATGAAAATTTTCGTTGCCATCGCGTTTATCCTCATCATCGCCAGTCTGGGTTCAGCACTGGTATTTTTAATGAAAGACAAGGGACGCAGCAAGCGCACCGTGCAGGCCCTGGCATTCCGGGTCGGCTTTTCAGTCGTGTTGTTTATCCTGATACTGATCGCCAATTATCTTGGCTATATTCAGCCTACCGGGATTCCAATAATTACTGCACCGCGCTGATTATAACCTTGCCTGGTAGCCTAGCACCCAATGAAGCTGGGATTGCATCCCAGCCTACAACATCGCAAACATCATTGAGTTCCCAACAAAAAACCGCACCTTGAGTGCGGCTTTTTTATTGGTACAAATCGGATTACAACCAGTACACAACAACATACAGGCCCAGCCAGACCACGTCAACAAAGTGCCAGTACCACGCAGCACCTTCAAAAGCAAAGTGATGGGTCGGCGTGAAATGGCCTTTCAGGTGACGATACAGAACCACCGACAGCATGATGGCACCCATGGTCACGTGGAAGCCGTGAAAACCGGTCAGCAGGAAAAAGGTGGAACCGTAAATACCTGAAGTCAGTTTCAGATTCAGCTCTGAATACGCATCCATGTATTCATGGGCCTGCAGGCCCATAAAGCAGGCACCCAGCAATATCGTGAAAAACAGGAACATCGAGGTTTTGGACCGGTTACCGGCAATCAGCGCATGATGCGCGATGGTCAGAGTCACACCGGAAGACAGCAGCAAGGCGGTATTGATCGTCGGGATTGGGAACGGCGTCATCATCTTGAATGCTTCAATGGTGCCGGCCGGTCCTACGTTACCCCACTGTGCGACAAAATCAGGCCACAACAGCTTGTTGTCCAGATCACCCAGCCATGGCATGGTAATGGACCGTGCATAGAACAGTGCGCCGAAGAATGCGCCGAAGAACATCACTTCGGAAAAAATAAACCAGCTCATGCTCCAGCGGTAGGAAACGTCAACCCGTTCATTGTACTGGCCAGATTCAGACTCATGAATGGCCAGGCCAAACCAGTTGTACAGTACGATCATGGTCAATAAAATACCGCCAAGATTGGCGTACATTCCCCATGGCACACCATTCACCCAGGCTGCAGCACCGATCATGGTCAGGAGCAGGGTCGCTCCGCCAAGAACTGGCCACTGTGAAGGACTTGGAACAAAATAATACGGCGCGTGTTGCCCTGAACTCATTTCTATCTCCCGGATCAAATCAAATTATTGGTTAGCGACGACAGTTTTCACAATAGTGAGAAGAATCGTGATGAAAATTACCGCGCCCAGAATGCCGGCAATAATCACGTGCACAGGGTTTAACTTTGCTGCATCCTGCTCATAGTCACTCTTCCTGCGTACGCCGAAAAACGACCAGAAAACTGCTTTCAGTGTTGCGAAAAACGACATCTTGCGTTGCGTGGCAGATTTCAAATCTTCCATAAAACCTCTTGAACACTTAAAACGTAACTGACTAAGGTGCGGCCACTTTATTGCCACCAACTTCAAAAAACGTATACGACAACGTGATGGTTTTCACATTCGCGGGCAGTTTCGGGTCAATGAAAAAAACGACCGGCATCTGCCTGGCTTCATTGGGCCCCAAAGTCTGCTGTTTAAAACAGAAGCATTCCACCTTCTTGAAAAAACGCTCTGCCTGTTGTGGAGCATAACTCGGTATTGCCTGTGCATCCATCTTGCGGTTTTGTGTATTGACGACTTCATACACCACCTGCGACATTTCACCCGGATGCACATTCATGCTGGCCGTCACCGGACGAAAGCGCCAGGGACCAGTCGTATTGGCATCAAACTCAACTGTCACCAACCTGCTTTTATCAATCTGCGAATTTTCCGGAGTGCGAATTTTCTCATCTTTGTTGGTGAGATAATTTACACCGGTTAATTCACAAATCTGTTTGTAGATCGGTATTAAAGCGAATCCAAATCCAAACATCAATGCAGCAACCACCAGCAATTTGCCAAACATGACAGCATTTAACTTCGCCAGCAGCCTTCCAGCTTTGGTATTTTTCATCAATAGCTTATCTGAACCAGATCTGTTTCACGAAAATGCCGACGAAAAATACCGCAGCTACTGAAAACAGAATCAATGCCGTTCTCAAATTTTGTGACTTCTTGTTTTCCATACTTGCCTCACATACTTACATCAATCAGCTTGTTCATTTTCAAACCGGGGGCAACGCCCCCCGTTACTGCTTACTTGACTGTCGGTGGTGTTTCAAAGGTATGGAATGGAGCCGGGCTAGGCACTGTCCATTCCAGACCATCCACGGCTTCCCATGGATTGTCGCCGGCAGCTTTTCCGCCGCGGTACGCTGGCAGAATCACGAAGAAGATGAAATACACCTGGGACAATCCAAAACCGAAGGCACCGATCGAAGCAATCATGTTGAAATCGGTGAACTGCGCCGGGTAATCAGCATAACGACGTGGCATACCGGCCAGTCCCAGAAAGTGCATCGGGAAGAAAGTCACGTTAAACCAGAACAGCGAATTCCAGAAATGGATTTTGCCGCGCGTTTCGTTGTACATGAAACCGGTCCACTTTGGACTCCAGTAGTAGAAGCCGGCAAACAGGGCAAACAGTGAACCGGCAACCAGCACGTAGTGGAAATGCGCGACCACGTAATAGGTATCCTGCATCTGAATATCGATCGGTGTCACGGCCAGGATCAGGCCGGTAAAGCCGCCGATGGTGAAGACGAAAATAAAGCCGATCGCAAACAGCATCGGTGTTTCAAACGTCATCGAACCACGCCACATGGTGGCAATCCAGTTAAATACTTTCACGCCGGTTGGCACAGCGATGAGCATGGTTGCATACATGAAGAACAGCTGCGCTGTTACCGGCATACCGGTAGTAAACATGTGATGCGCCCAAACGATGAACGACAGAATCGCAATCGAGGAAGTCGCATAAACCATCGATGCATAACCAAACAGCGGCTTGCGGGCAAAGACCGGAATGATCTGCGAGACGATACCGAAAGCCGGCAAAATCATGATGTACACTTCAGGATGCCCGAAGAACCAGAAAATATGCTGGTACATCACGGGATCGCCACCACCGGCGGCATTGAAGAATGAAGTGCCGAAATGACGGTCAGTCAGAGTCATGGTAATGGCACCAGCCAGAACCGGCATGACAGCGATCAGCAGGTAGGCAGTAATTAACCAGGTCCAGCAGAACATCGGCATTTTCATCAATGTCATGCCCGGGGCACGCATGTTCAGAATCGTGGTGATGATGTTGATCGAGCCCATAATGGAAGAAGCACCCATGATGTGGACTGCGAAAATCGCCATATCCATACCAGGTCCCATCTGGGTTGACAGCGGCGCATACAGCGTCCAGCCGGCAGCGGTTGCACCACCCGGGACAAAGAAGGAACCACCGAGCAGCATTGCAGCAGGCGGCAGCAGCCAGAATGAAAAGTTGTTCATCCGGGCAAAGGCCATGTCTGATGCGCCGATCTGCAGCGGGATCATCCAGTTGGCGAAACCGACGAAGGCCGGCATGATCGCACCGAACACCATGATCAATCCGTGCATCGTGGTGAGCTGGTTAAAAAATTCAGGCTTGAAGTATTGCAGACCAGGCTGAAACAGTTCGGCACGGATCATCAGTGCCAGCACACCGCCAACCAGCAGCATGGTCAGCGAGAAAATCAGGTACAGCGTACCGATATCTTTATGATTGGTGGCAAACATCCAGCGCGCAAAACCGTGTGGCTTGTGATCATCATGCTCATGTCCGTGACCTTGGTGGGCAGCAGTGTGGGCGTGATCCATTGTGGTGTTACTCATTCGAATCTCCTATGAATTACTTGCGCGCAGCCAGAACTTCTGCTGGTTGAACAATGTTTTCTTGTGATTTGTTGGACCAGTTATTACGCGTATAGGTGATAACCGCGGCAATATCCGTGTCAGACAACACGGCTTTCCAGGTCGGCATGGCGTTTTTACCATTCAGAACCAGATGCATCTGTGCGTCTTTAGGACCGGCAACAACGAGTGAGCCATCCAGAGCAGGGAATGCGCCCGGAACACCTTTACCATTGGCCTGATGACATACGACACAGTTCGATGCATAAACTTTTTCACCGCGTGTTTTCAGTTCATCCACTGTCCAGACCTTGTTTGGATCATCAGCCAGTGCCGCCATTTCCTTTTTCTTGCCATCGACCCATTTGGTGTAATCGGCATCACTGACAACATTCACCACAACCGGCATGAAAGCATGTTCCTTGCCGCACAGCTCGACGCACTGTCCACGGTATTTGCCGATTTTTTCTGCCTTGAACCAGGTGTCACGTACAAAACCGGGAATCGCATCCTGCTTGATACCGAAAGCCTGAATGGTCCAGGAATGGATTACGTCGTTGGCAGTAGTGATGATGCGGATTTTTTTATTGACCGGCACGACCACTTCATTGTCAACTTCAATCAGATAATTTTCGCCGCGCGCCTGGGTTGGCGCATGATCAGGCGTACCGATCTGTTCACGTGGCGTCGACAGCGCTGACAGGAAAGAAATGCCTTCGCCTTCTCCCTTCAGATAGTCATAGCCCCATTTCCACTGCATCCCGGTCACTTTAATAGTGATGTCGGAATTGGACGTATCTTTCATGGCCACGACTGTTTTGGTAGCAGGCAATGCCATGGCAATGACAATAATGAACGGCACGATCGTCCACGCAATTTCCACTGTAATACTTTCGTGAAAGGTGGCTGGCTTGTGACCGAGTGATTTGCGATGTTTCAAGATCGAGTAAAACATGAAGCCGAACACGATAACGAAAATCACCATACAGATAATCATCATCATGTTATGCAGTCCGTAGATCTGGTCTGCAATTTGAGTGACCGGCGGCTGGAAGTTCATTTCACCTACTGCTGGTCCGCCGACACTGTCCTTGACCGGATTTTGTACAACCGCTTGTGCCCATGATGAAACCCCAACCATCATCAACAAGGAACTGAGCATTAACGATGGCAATCGCTTAGCATATTTCATGTTTTCCCCAAAAACCAAATAGATTTCTTTTCAGAAGGTGATATGAATCGGCGCAGACCGTGAAACTGAATCCGCCAATTTTTCATACCTCGTTACGCAAGACCGTCAGCTGTTTTTCTGCTGATTTATTATTAAGCTGGTCAAAAACCGGACAATCGATTGACTGCGCGATTGACTGCGTGATTGACTGCATGATTCGCGCTGGCACTTTTTATAATCACGAGAGTATATGTCGGAAACACGGCGCTAATCAAGCACAAAGCGAGCACAATACAAAAAGTCAGGTACTGATTTACATCAAATCACTGCGTCGATCGATAAAATATTTTTTGATTTGCGCCAAATAATTGCTGTTTATTTTTTTGGAATATCAAATTTGATAATACTTTCGCCGTGCCGGTTGTGTCTGGGCTCGGGTCTGAATGCATGGCCGTAAATAATTTCAAGCGTCAGTGGAATACGTCCGTCGGCGCGTCGCATCTGTTCCAATTGGTCGCGAACCCTGCGCCAGGCTGCCCTGCCGGTGAGACCCTGCTTTCTGGTCTGCAGCGGATTTCCTCCCAATGCGCGCACTTCTTGCATGAGCTGATCCACGCTGTTGTAGGTTAACGTAATGACCTCCATATCCATGACCGGCGTTGCAAATCCGGCATTAACCAGCATATCTCCAAAATCATGCATATCAACAAAGGGCAAGGTGTGCTGCGTCTGATCGGCCTGAAGGAACGCACCCCGGAGTTCTTTCAGACTGTCCGGACCAAAACAGGAAAACATCAACAATCCATGCACGCTTAGTATGCGCAGCCATTCGGCAAATACCTGATCCGGTTCATTGTGCCAGTGCAGCGCCATATTTGACCAGACCAGATCGACACTGCGATCAGCCAGCGGGGAATGACAAAAATCTGCACAGAGCAACTCGGCCTGGCCTGCCCCGAATGCTCGTCCGGTCAGTTTGGACAGCAGGCGTTGCATGAAAATGCCGGCCGCCTTTTGCTCACCCTGCACCCGTTTCAGAAAATTTTCCGAACCATCCAGACCAATCATCTGCGCGTTCTGATAGGTATTTTGCAAGGCACTTAAATCAGCACCCCGTCCGCATCCCGCATCCAGTACCCGTTTCGGATCCAGCCGAACCAGTGCCAGTCGCTCGAGCATGCGCGCTGCGACCTCCCGGTAAATAAAATCAGCTTCAGTCAATTTTGACGGCTGACTGAACAAATGTCTTACTCGATTTAAATCTATGGGAGCACTTTGCATAAAAAATAACTTCTTTATAATTGAGGCCATCGCAGTTTACACGGGGAATGACACCCATGCCGCAAAACCTGTTGCTTCGGCAGATAAAAAATGTTGGAGACCTGATCAAGGCCGGCCTGTGCCAACTTGCGCCCTGCTCGTGTTTGCTGTGCGCAATACCAAACCGGCAAACCATCTGCCCGGATTGCGTTCAGCAATTTTTTTCAGCACCGACTGATCGCTGTGTGCGCTGCGCCATCCCGCTGGGCAATGCGGACCAATACTGCGGTCAGTGTCTGAAAACTCCCCCGGCGTTTTCACGCACGATCGTGGCCTGCGATTACAGGGCGCCACTGGATGAGCTGATTCTGGCGCTGAAATTTCGGCACCAGTTGGCCGTGGCGCCGGCGCTGGCGCAGCAACTGGCACTGGCCACTGCAGCGTCGACTGCGATTCCCGAATTGCTCATGCCGGTACCGCTGAGTCGCGCACGACTGGTGCAGCGCGGATTTAATCAGTCACTGGAAATTGCCAGACCGCTGGCCAGACTGATCAGGCGCCCACTGGTTGCGCAACTGCTGCACCGAGTGCGCGATACAACGGCACAGACCCTGCTTCATCCCGACGAGCGCCGCGAGAATATTCTGCATGCGTTTTCCCCTGACGAAGCCACAAAGGATAGAATACGGGGTCGCCATATTGGCGTGGTTGATGATGTCATCACCACGGGCGCAACGCTCAATGAAATTGCAGCGTGCCTGAAACGGCATGGCGCCGTTCGGGTGACCAATCTGGTCTTTGCGCGCACACCGCCACATTAATTTTTATTCAGGGAGCTCATTGTGTTTCACGTCGTTCTGGTCGAACCGGAAATTCCACCCAATACGGGTAACATTATCCGGCTGTGTGCCAATACCGGCGCCCAGCTGCATCTGATCGAACCTCTCGGATTTCCACTGGAAGACAGCAAATTGAAACGCGCCGGACTGGATTACCATGAATACGCAACGATGCTGGTTCACAAAAACTGGACCGACTTTATTGCTTCAGTCAAGCCGGATCCGGCGCGCATGTTTGCGCTCACCACGCATGGATCTGCACTGTTTTCACAAGCGCGCTTTGAGCCGGGTGATTTCTTTGTTTTTGGTTCTGAAACAAAAGGTCTCGATCCGGTTCTGCGCAATTCTTTTCCGGCCGCTCAGCGGATCCGGTTACCAATGCGGCCGGATAACCGCAGTTTGAACTTATCCAACACAGTAGCTGTCACAGTCTATGAAGCCTGGCGTCAGAATGGCTTTGCGGGTGGCGGGTAAATATCTCAGCCTAACGTCGCATCAACCGTTGCAACGCTGGGATTTCATCCCAGCCTACAGCATCTAATCATCTGAAAGGAATAGAACATGAAAATCAATTTTGCAAAAGGCCTGATCGCCCTGCTCACTTCCCTCGCGCTGCTGTCGGCAACGCAGGCACACGAATATCAGCTTGGCGAAATTCAGATTATCCATCCCGCAGCGCGCGCCACTGTTGCGCAGCAAAGTACCGGCGCAGCTTATCTGACACTGGAAAATCGGGGCAAGACCGATGACAGTCTGATCAAAATCGAATCAGGCGTGGCGGATTCCGTCGAAATGCACAACATGGAAATGGTCGGCGATGTCATGAAAATGCGCGCCGTTGACACCATCGAGCTAAAGGCCGGCAACAAGGTCAGCATGAAATCAGGTGGTGGTTATCACCTTATGCTGATCGGTCTGAAAAAACCATTGAACGTCGGCGATACCTTTCCGCTCACGCTCATTTTTGCCAAAGGCGGCAAAATTGAGGTGATGGTCCATGTGGAAGGAAATAAATAGTCAGTCAGGTTCTGACCCTGGACAGCAGTTTGGTGGTGGAGCGATCGTGCTTGAACGTGATCGCTTCAACTCTGCCGCCATAAGCCAACACCGCTTTACCTTCGGGTATTGCATCCATCTGATAGTCGCCACCCTTGGCATAAATATCCGGCCGGCCCTCGTTGACCACTTCCAGCGCGGTATCTTCATCAAACGCCACCACCAGGCTGACCGATTCGAGTGCAGCAATCACGGCCATGCGGTCCTCACAGGTGTTGATCGGTCTGTCGTCGCCTTTACCCAGACGCCGTACTGACGCATCGGTATTGACAGCGACCACCAGCGCAGCACCCAGCGCACGGGCCTGTTCCAGGTATGTCACATGACCTCGATGCAAAATATCAAAAACACCGTTGGTCAGCACCACAGGCCTGGGCAGTGCGGCCATGCGTTGCCGGAGTTTTTCTTTGGTGGTGATTTTATCTTCGAACATAAACAAACTCCGCTAATTGATATCAATGACCAGCATGAAAACCGTTGAGAGCGCAATGTACCACCACCGCTACAGAAAATGGAAGTTCACGCAGCAAATCTTTGTAATCCGACAACGACGATAACGGTAATTGAAGCGAAATCACACAGCAATACAAATATCTGGTTTTTATTGCCATGGAAGTATGTCAAAATCCCGCGCGGTCGCCGTGAACGCCGTCACACAGCGGTAAGCTTGGTAATGTAAGCTCCCCAACCTATACTGCACAAACAGCGCAGCCTGCCCCTATTTCCAACAGTCCTCCAGAATGCGGAGCTGTTATGCACCATTAAAACAAAGAGTCTTCGTATGCCAATCAGACCAAAAAATCCAATCCTGCCGACATCCGGAAAAACGCTGGCATTGGCCGTGGCTGGCGCAGCAATCATTGCAGTGTCGGTTTTTTATCTGAGCAAGCCGCATTCGGAAGAAATCAAAACAGCCGAAAGCGCTGACCACCCCATGGTGACCGTTCATGGATCGCAACTGTCGGTGCCGGCCGATTCCCCGCTGAAAAAACGTCTGGTGGTCGCAGCAGTTGGTGTAGCCACCTCAGCGCACGGCATGAATATTCCCGGTGTGGTCGAGGCTGATCCAACTGCCACCGTCAATATCCTGCCACCGCTGACAGGCCGTCTGACCGAACTGAAAGTGAAACTGGGCGATGTCGTAAAAGCCGGTCAGGTAGTTGCCGTCATCAGCTCGCCCGATCTGGCCCAGGCCTGGGCCGACTTTGACCGTGCGCATGATGCGCTGGAACTGGCCAGACGCGCACAGGAACGCGGCGCCGGCGTCAATGCCGCCGGTGCCAATGCGGCCAAGGATCTGGAACTGATCAACAGCAATTACAATCAGGCGCTGGCTGAATCCAACCGTTCCGAACAACGTCTGAAAGCACTCGGCGTCAATCAGCAGGACAAGTCACGTTTGCTGCAGATCGCCGCACCGGTGGCCGGCAGCATCACTGCGCTCAACAATGGAACCGGTTCCTACCTGAATGATCCGACCGCAGCCATCATGACGATTTCCAATCTGGAGCAAGTCTGGGTTACCGCCAACGTACCAGAAAATCTGGTCGCCGCGCTGCATCAGGGACAACAGGCATCCATCACGCTGGATGCTTACCCGGGTCAGCTCTGGCAAGGCAAAGTCAGTTCTGTGAGTGCACTTCTGGAAGCCGACACGCGCCGCAACAAAGCGCGCATCCGTTTTAAAAACACGGATGGCCGCCTGAAGCCGAACATGTATGCCAACGTGAAGCTGGACATCCCTCAAAACGGCAAGCTGATGGTACCGACTTCGGCGCTGTTGATGAACAACGACAGCATCACCGTTTTTGTCGAAGTGGCACCCTGGACGTTTACACGGCGCACAGTCACCATCGGCAGTGAAGATGGCGACCAGGTCAGCGTGAGCTCCGGACTGGCTGCCGGCGAGCGCGTCATCATCCGCGGCGGAGTGCTGATTAATGATTAACCAGTTAATTGCCATCTGCTTTAAACGCCGCTATCTGGCCTGGGTCGTTTCATTGCTGATTGTTTTGTACGGCTATATCTCGTGGGTCAACATGTCGGTCGAGGCCTATCCCGATATCAGCGACATTACCGTGCAGGTCAGCACTCAGGTGCCCGGTCTGGCATCAGAAGAAGTCGAAGAGCAGATTACAACGCCACTGGAGCGCGCCCTGTCGAACACGCCGGGACTGGTTACCATCCGCTCATCGAGCACCTTTGCCCTGTCGCTGATTACACTGGTATTCAAGGATGGTGCGGAAGATTATTTTGTGCGCCAGCGCGTACTGGAACGCATTGCGGCAGTCACCTTGCCTGCGGGCGTGCAACCGGCGCTGGATCCGGTAACCAGTGCAGCCGGCGAAATTTTTCGCTACACACTGGAATCCGACAGTAAAAATCTGATGGAACTGTCTGAAATCCAGAAATGGACTGTTATCCCTGCCCTGAAACAGGTCCCGGGTATTGCTGACGTGAGCAATTTTGGTGGCTTCACCAAAGAATTTGAACTGGAACTGGCGCCATCGCAGCTGCAGCGCTACAACCTGACCTTGAACGACGTGGTCGGCGCCATCAACAACAACAGTGCCAATGCCGGCGGTGGCCGGGTGTCGCGCGGCGAGCAGAGTTTTGTGATTCGCGGCATCGGACAGATCCACAGCCTCGATGATCTGGGCGCCGTGGTCGTATCGCAGAACAATGGCAATCCGGTGCTGGTGCGCGATCTGGGCAAACTGCAGTTTGGCCATCAGGAACGTGAAGGCATACTTGGGAAGGATAACAATCCCGACACATTGGAAGGCATCGTGATGATGCTTAAATATGAAAATCCGTCGGCGATTCTGAAAGGCGTGCATGCCAAAGTAGATCAGCTGCAAAAAAAACTCGCGCCGATGGGTGTGCAACTGGTACCGTATATCGACCGTGACGATCTGGTCAAACTCACCGTACATAAAGTGTCTCATACCGTGCTGGAAGGCATCGGGCTGGTCTGCATCGTACTGATCCTGTTTCTGGGCAGTCCGAGAAGTGCCATCGTCGCAGCCGTTGCCATTCCAATGGCACTGGTGACCGTATTCATCATCATGCACGGCACGAAAATGCCGGCCAATCTGTTTTCACTGGGCGCGATCGATTTCGGAATTATTGTCGACGGCGCCATCGTGGTTATGGAAGCGATACTGCGCCGGCGCGAAGAAAATCCGACTGTTGAATTGACCGAGAACGATATTCTGGAAACCTCCAGCCAGGTGGCCCGCCCGATCTTTTTTGCCACACTGATCATCATCGTTGCCTACCTGCCTCTGTTTGCTTTTGAGCGCGCCGAAGGCAAATTGTTTACGCCCATGGCCTATACGGTTTCGTATGCGCTGCTGGGTGCGCTGCTGTGCACGCTGACCCTGATCCCGGGACTGGCCTACACTGCCCTGCGCAAACCGCGGTCCATTTACCACAACAAAACGCTGGCATGGCTGACCAGACACTATCGGATTACGCTGGGTCATTTACTGGAACGGCCCTGGATCGCCTATCTGCTCGGCACACTGGCCATGGTGTGCGTGCTGATACTGGGCAGCACGGCAGGTCGCGAATTTCTGCCGGAACTGGATGAAGGTGCACTCTGGCTGCAGGTACAGCTGCCTTCCGGGCTGTCGCTGGAAAAAGCCAGCGCGATGGCCTCTGAATTGCGCGCCGAGATCAAGTCCTTTCCTGAAGTTTCCTACGTCATCACGCAGCTCGGCCGCAACGATGACGCTACCGATCCGTGGACGCCGTCTCATATTGAAGTACCGGTTGGACTGAAACCCTATGACCAGTGGGCATCGGGCCAATCCAAGGCAGAACTTATCGGTCGCATGAATGAACATTTCAAACACATGCCAGGATTTTCTATCGGCATCAGCCAGCCGATTATTGACGGCGTCAACGATGCCATCGGCGGCGCGCACAGTCCGCTGGTGCTGCGCGTATATGGCACCGACTTTAAAGAAGACCGGCGCATCGCCAACCAGATTGTCGACATCCTCGATACGATACGCGGTACCGCGTCGGCCTCGCTGTTTCAGGAACCACCGATTCCGCAGATGGTCGTCAAAATCAACCGTGAAGCCGCCGCGCGCTACGGCATCAACGTCGGCGATATCGCCAGCCTGATTCAGACCGGAGTCGGCGGAGCTCCGGTAACGACGGTGTATCAGAACGACCGTATTTACAACCTGACGGTGCGGTTTTCCCGGGCCAACAAAAACAGCCCGGAGTCACTGGGCAGCCTGTTTTTAAATGGCGCCGGCGGTGCAAAAATCCCGTTGTCGCAACTGGCCAGCATTTCGCTGCAAACCGGCGAGAGCACCATTTCACATGAAGCCAGTGAACGTCAGATCACCATCCGAATCGATAATCGCGGAAGAGATCTGACCTCGTATCTGGCCGAAGCGCAGCAGCGTATTGATAAGGAAGTGAAATTCGATAACCAGAAATACCGGCTGGAATGGGCCGGACAGTTTGAGAACCAGCAGCGCGCCCAGGCCCGACTGGTCGTGATTCTCGGTGTGATGCTGCTGATGATGGCCGTGCTGCTGTACTTCCAGTTCACCCGAATCCGTCAGGCCGCACTGATACTTGGCGTGGTGCCGCTGGCCACGCTGGGCGGTCTGATCGCGCTGCACGTCACCGGCGAAACCCTGAACGTGGCCACGGCAGTCGGATTTATTGCCTTGTTCGGTGTCTCGGTTCAGAACGGCATCATCATGGTGGCCAATTTCCGGCGCGTGCACGGCGAGGGTTTAACGTTGAGCCAGACCGTCATTGAAGGTGCGACGGAACGATTGCGTCCGGTATTGATGACGGCTACCGTCGCGTCGATCGGCATGCTGCCGGCCGCGCTGGCCACCGGTGTGGGCACTGACGTGCAGCGCGGACTGGCAACGGTTGTCGTTGGCGGGCTGATCGTATCGACCCTGCTGACCCTGTTTATTTTGCCTACCTTTTACTTTGCAATGGAAACCTATGTGGCCGGCAAGGCCTGGGGCGTCCATCGCCGGCAGGATCGCTGATGAAAAAAATCTTATCTTACCCGTATCGTCCTGCAGCGCTGGGCCTGTCTCTTGCACTGGCCGGTTGTGCCGTCGGTCCCGATTATGTACGGCCTGAGTCGGCACTGCCGGCCCATCATATCGAGCAGGCACTGGACGTGAGCGCAGCCCCCCACGGCGAAGTATCGCAACAGATTGTCACCAATGGCGACATTCCGGCACAGTGGTGGCACCTGTTTCATTCCGAAGCGCTCAACCAGCTGATTCAGTACAGCCTGACAAACAACCCGGATCTGCAGGCCGCGCAGGCCGCATTGCGGGTGGCTCAGGAAAACGTCGCTGCGCAACAGGGCGGATATTTTCCAACGGTCGGCGCCGAATATGATGTCGCCAGACAGCGGGTTGCGCCCACGCTGGCCACATCAGCTTCGTCCGGCGCCTACATCTACAATCTGCATACGGCCCAGCTCACGGTCAGTTATGCACCGGATGTGTTTGGCCTGAACCGGCGTCAGATTGAATCGCTGCAGGCCCAGGCCGACCTGCAGCAATACCAGCTCAGAGCGACTTATCTGACCCTGACGGCCAATCTGGCCAATGCGGCAATCAACGAAGCCGCCCTGCGCAGCCAGCTGACGGCGTTACAGCAGGTACTCGACAGCCAGAAAAAAATACTGGTAATGGTGCAGCGTCAGTTTGAACTCGGGCAATCAGGACCGCTCGATCTGGCCGCACAGGAAACGGCGCTGGCCAATGCCGTCACCGCACTGACACCGGTGCAAAAGCAGCTGGCTGTACAGCGTGATCAGATCAAGGCATTGTCGGGCAGATTCCCCGATGACAGCAGCTTGCCGCAGTTTGAGCTGTCAGGCATCGTGCTGCCGGGCGAACTGCCGCTAACGTTGCCGTCCACGCTGGTCGATCATCGGCCCGACATTCTGGCCGCCGAGGCACAACTGCGCTGGGCCAGTGCCAATGTCGGCGTGGCGATCGCCAACCGATTGCCCAACATTACACTGGGCGTCAATGCCTACGGTTCGGCGGCCTACCAATTGGGGGATCTGTTCAAATCGGGCACCTCATTCTGGACTCTGGCAGGATCAGTGACCCAACCGATTTTTGACGCTGGCACACTCAGGCATAAACAGGACGCTGCGCAGGCTGCCTTTGAACAGGCCAAAGCCCAGTATCGTTCTACCGTCATCGCTGCGTTTCAGAACGTGGCCGATGCACTCCAGGCGATTCAGTCCGATGCGCTGGCACTGCAGGCGGCAAAAAATGCCGAGGCAGCGGCCAGAAAAACCCGTGATATCGGGCGGCGCCAACTGCAACTGGGCGACATCAGTACGCTCTCACTGCTGACGATAGAGCAGAATTATCAGCAGGCGCAACTGGCGTACGTGCAGGCGCAGGCCGCTCGCTATGCCGACACGGTGGCCCTATTTCAGTCGCTCGGTGGTGGCTGGTGGAATGAAACAAATTCGAGTCGTTTAGCCGATTAACCCACACAAAAAGAAGACGCCATGGACATCACACGCTTTGAAATGGGACCACGCTTTTCTGAAATGACCGTGGTCGATCTGGGCACTGCCAAACTGATTTTTCTGGCTGGCCAAGTGGCACAGAATTCTTCGCTGGACGTATCCGGACAGACCCGCGAAGTGCTGCAGTATATCGACAAGCTGCTCGCTGACGCCGGTGCCGACAAAACTCATATTGTGCAGGCACGCATCTACCTGGCTTCTACCGGTGACTATGCGGTGATGAATGCGATCTGGGATGACTGGGTGCCGGCGGGACACACACCGGCGCGCACCACCGTTGGCAGCAGGCTGGTCAATCTGGACTACAAGGTTGAAATTGAAATTACCGCTGCTGTCAGTAAATAACTACGGTCAATTAAAAACGCCGCCTTCCTTTTGATGAAGACGGCGTTTTTATTTTTTTGTGAATATTTACTGGCAGGTGACCAGCACGGCGGATGCACTTCCTGAGGAAGGTATTTGACCAACCCCGTTAGTGACGGTGCAGGTCTGCGTGGAAGGCTGGGTGCCTACTGACACACTGTAATTTGAACCAATCGGCAAAGGAGTCGGAAACAGCTGCACCAGCGAACCAATTCCTGAAGTTGTCGAGTTACCGGTGACGGCCAACGCGTCTTTGCCATTATCCAAAAGTACCACCACATTATTGAGCGCCAGACCACTGACACTGACTGACACGGCTGACGTTGTCGTACTGCCGGCCACGCAATTGACCTGGACATTGGTGATATTGTCGCCGCTGGAGGAAACCGTACCAGCTCCACCTGTGACCGTGCAGGTCTCTCCTGATGGCGGGGTCTGGACCGTGACGTTATAGGCATCTTTGGCACCTACTGACGTATTAAATGTGAAGTTCCCATTGGTCGAAATGGTCAACGGGTCGCTGCCATTGTTATTCAGAACAAGCGAGGTGCCGCCCGACAGGCCATTGACCGTACCACCAATTTTGGCATTCACGGCGCCACCACATCCGGCCAGAGCCGCAAGAAAAAGAACGCAGAGCGTTGAGATTAAGGCAGAAAATTTCATAATTGCATCCTAAAAAAGTCCGGTTTCGATGCACTCCTATCCAGAAAAAGTGGACAGGGCACGGCAATAAGCTGACATGAAAAAGTGCCACATCCTACCATTGCCGGTGCACAGAAGGTCAGCCCGGAATGTCCCGGATTGTAACCGGAATACTCAGGCCGCTGCAGCAGTCAGACGTGCGGCGATTTCCTTGCGGTAGCGGTTTAAATCCTGGACAGTGGCAAAACTGCGATCGAACAGCAGTGACAGATTGTGCAGGATGCGCTCCACTACCTTCTTTTCCCACACATCATCAAACCGGATCTGCCCATCCAGCCAGCGCTCCAGCCAGGCAGGATCAGGCAACCGGCTCTGGATGGTATCGTTGGGGAACAAAGCCTGATTCACATGCAGATTGGTCGGATGCAGCGGCTTGTCCGTGCGGCGCGACGAGGCCATCAACACGCCGATTTTGGCAAACGAGGCACTGGCGATATCACCGACATCATTCAACGCTTTTTTCATATAGCGCAAATAGGCACCGCCATGACGAGCTTCATCCTGGCTGATCATTTTGTAAATCTGTTTGATCACGGGTTCGGTATGCCAGTCGGAAGCACAGCGGTACCAGTGATTGAGACGGATTTCGCCGCAAAAATGCAGCATCAGTGTTTCCATTGGTGGCGCAGGATCAAATTCGAAGCGCACCTTGTCGAGCTCTTCTTCGGTCGGCAACAACGAAGGATAAAACCGGCGCAGATATTCCATGAGGACCAGGGAATGTTTTTGTTCTTCAAAAAACCATACCGACATGAAGGCACAAAAATCACTGTCGGTACGGTTGTCACGCAAAAACATTTCAGTTGCGGGCAGCGCGGACCATTCGGTAATGGCATTCATTTTGATGGTCTGTGCCTGCTCCAGTGTCAGTCGGGAGGCGTCAAACTGGTCCCAGGGCACATCGGTTTCCATATTCCAGCGCACCTGCTCCAGGGATTTGAATAATTCGGGATAAAGCATGGTCACGTGAGCACCTTTGAATGTGGGGAGGGGGTTTAGAGAAAAGATTCTAATTCTAACAGAACTGTGGTCGTCAGGAGTCTGTCCAGCAAATGCTACGGGAGAATGAAACAGGCCCAAAAAAAACACAAAGGGGGAATCCTTTGTGTTCTTTTATGCACTGTCTGGTTGGCTTTTTATTTCGCCAGCCAATACTTTTTGTACTGATTGCGGTAATCATTATCCGGGTCAAACATGTTTTTAAAGCCGCCATCAAAGGCAATATTCTGATCCGATACCAGATGTACCGGCATCACAAACCCGCTGGGCGGAACCGCAGAAAATGCCCGGTTCAATTCGTCAACCAGCTGCCAGCCCTGCAGGCTGACCGGTTCAGGTATGGTGCCGATCTGAATTGTTGCGCCGTGCAGCCGTTGATAGGCAGATGTCGAGCCATCTCCGGCAGAAATGCCCTTCAATTTATTTGCGGCAATAACCGCTGCGACTGCCGGTTTTTCCATTACGTCGAAATAGGAGTCACTGACCGCCAGCACATGGGTCCATTTGGATCCGAAGCGTTTGACCAGATCCTCCAGCGTGGTCTGCAATCTGGCCTGCGCTTCACTGACCGGCACTTCTTCAACACTGAGCAGGCGGCAACTTTCACATTGTTTGATGAGTTCCACGGCTGCGGCCGATTTGGCCGCCATGTACGGCGTAGAGTTATCCGTCAAAATCACCATCCCCATACGACTGCTTGCTTCTGTTACGCCGAATAAAGCGGCGATCTGACCCGCATCATGGGCATTATTGCCCACATCAGCAAAGAAACCGTCCACCGGACCCGGTTTGGCCAGAGCATGCCAGCCTACCACCACAACTTTCTTTTCCTGCGCCTTGGCCAGGCCCCTGGCCTGACTTGTCGCATCAACACCGGCCAGAATAATACCGTCCGGCTTCATCCCGACGGCCTGATTAATCACCGGCTGCCCGGCATAGCAGGCTCCCCGGCAATCGATGAGCAGTATTTCCCAGCCAGCCAGCGCGGCGGCTTCCTTGGTACTTTTGTATAAATCGGAAATAACGGTGTTCATCATGTCACCGCCGATGAATACCACGCGTTTTTTAGCTACCAGCTTCGGCCCGACTGTCGGACCATCCCAGTGATTCTGTCGCTGGGATGCCTTGGCAACTTTTGCATTCGCTTTACCCATGGCCTGCATCGCATTTTCCTGTGCAAGCAGCGCAGGTGAGATACATAAAAGCAACAGCAGGCTGGACAGAAATCTGATCGTAGTTTGTATCATAGTCTCACGCTTAAAATGATCGTTACCAAAACAAAAGGGCGAAGTCCTGCTCCTTTGCTGCTATGCAACGCGCAAATTATTACAGATATTTATGATTTGCAACAATATTTTTCAAAGGAAACACTTGAATAAATGAAATTAAATTCAACAATTTTTTTATTTATGACCAAAATGAATCACAATTGCATTTGTAGCAATATGCACTGAATTAAAAAAAAGCCATTCAAACGAATGGCTTGCCGGTTTTCCATGCAGATCAATTCATACTGACATCGCCGCTTCCCGTTTTATTGATCACTTTCCTGACCGGGTTGCCAAATACCTCGACGTCGCCGCTGCCGGTTGAAACCACGTTGATTTCCTTGCTGGCATACACCTTCATATTTCCAGATCCGTGCACGGTCACTTCAGCTTGAGCGGCAATCAACTTTTGCGCATCGATATTGCCGGAACCGGTCAGGACTGCATTAAACATCTTCACCCTGCCGACCATTTCAACATTGCCGGAGCCACCGCAATTCAGGTCGATCCGGTCACCATTGCCAACGTCGAGCTCCAAATCACCACTGCCATGATTCATGATCTCCATATGCTGATACTGCCCGGAAAAATTCAGATCTCCCGAACCGGTCATATTGAGGCTGAAGTCATCTGCGGCAAACCCCTTTACCTCAGTGTCACCACTGCCCGCCTGTGTCAACGACGTCAGACCCGGCAGGGCCAGTGTGATTCTGAGTGTCTGATTCATCGTTACCAGCATACCTTTGGTGGTGATATGCAGCACCTTGCCTTCCTGCTGCACCAGCACCCGGGACAACAGCCTTTCTTCTCCCTGCACGACAAGGCTGGCCTGATCCGATCTTGTAATGACCAGATCAAACGGACCATTCATGTCAACCTGGGTAACTTCATTGGAAATGGCACGCTTTTCACTGGCACTATTCTGCGCAATCAAACTGATGTTGCCGGACTGTTTTACATTTGAGCTCATCAGGTTGTACGTGATTGCACCGAGCGCAATTGCGATCACGGACAGGATCAGCATGGATTTGGCGATCATTTTCATTTTTTCACCCTGGCTTATGCATTTTTGAGTACGGAAAAATGCCAGGCCACAAACTGCCTGAGCAAACGGAAGGTAAACCGGGTCGTCAACAAACAAAGCACCAGCAGCAACATGCCGGCCACAGTCGTGCTGAGTCCTTTCCAGATGGAGGATTTGTCGACATGGGTTGCGATATGAAATCCCCGGTCCGGCTTGGCAGCATCGGATGGTTCATCATCACTTTCAAGTCCGATATCGGCAGGTTCAATATCAATACTGCCCAGGGAAAGATGGGTCGTGCCTTTTGTCGCCAATTTGCTCAACAGGGCGTGCGCCGGAATATCGATATAGTTCACACCCGCCAGACTCGATGCGCTGACAAAAATACCCGACAGGTAAACCGCAAGCGAGACAATGTAGAACGCACTCAACAGGACGGCATAGATCGAGGCCGGAATCAGTAAAATCAAATCCAGCACGGCAAGACCGGCACCACTGATGCCGACACGCGCCACTTTTTGCACGTTGACGGCCTGTTTCAAATTGCCGGTGAACGTACCAAGTTTCAATTTTAATGCGGCATGCTGTGGTGTACCCCACTGTGCAACGATGGCGGTTTCGCTCAGTCCCGACAACAGCAAATCGGTAAACTGACGTTCGTACTCGGCAATCGCAGCCTCTACCGGCTCTGCCGGCATGGTGTCGCAGGCCAGCCTGAACGCGGCTAAAAATTCCAATTTGGTCACAATGTCCTCCCTGACTTATTTTCCTGAAGTGAACTTTATTCAAAAATACAGCACGCTGCGCCGCTTTTGCGACCAAGCGACTTATTCGGGGCACAGCCGGTGTTTAATGAAGGAATTCGGTCTGGTCAGTTACGCGCCAGTGAAAGATTGAAATCTTCCAGTCCTTCCATATTCAGCAGTTCGGCAGACAGGTGCGGCAGGGTGCCACCCAGTGAACGGTCTTGCGACAACACCACAAAACTCCATTCGGACTGGCCGTTATGGTGTGAAATTGAAATCGAACCCTGCGCCATGATATAGCCCCGATTGCCGATGGCGGCCCTGACGGCCTCCACACTGGGCGAATAGCCCTGCCTGAATCTGAGCATCACCGCTGCGGCCGGTCGGGAAGGCAGTCGTGCTTCCAGTTTTGAAACCAGCGTCATGCACAGTATTGCGCCACCCGTCATGGCAATGGCCGCAACGTACAGCCCGACGCCAACCAGTATGCCGACTGCCGAGACGGTCCAGATTGACGCTGCCGTAGTCAGGCCACTGATACTGAACCCGTCCTTCATGATTACACCGGCACACAGAAACCCGATACCGGTCACGATACCCTGTATCGAGCGGGTTGGATCAGGTCGGAAATTCTCGGTGGCCAGTTGCAATCCGTACCAGAGTTCCGGATAACCACTGACCAGCACGATACCGGCCGACACCATGGACACCAAGCCGTAAGTGCGCATGCCGGCCGCCCTGCCGTGGAAGCTGCGCTCATAGCCCAGTACCAGACCAAGCGCCAGCGCGCCGGCCAGATTGAGCACGATCAGGACATTCGCCATCAGGTGCGCAGTGGTCCAGTAACCAAACAGAGATGTTTCTAAATCCACTTTTGCTCTTTCCAGAATGATGTTTTTCAGGGAATTCTGCCGGAAATTCATGCCGTATCGGTCAGATATTCTGCACTTTTGAAAATATTTCGACAAAATCATTAACAAAAAACAACATTTCATGAACGAAATTGTTTTTCTTCGCTTAGAATTTGACTTTCTATACCGCAATTATTGGTCGAAATAAATATTTCTTTTATTGAGGCCAATCAAGCTACACGATTATTTATTTAATTTAAAGCAACTAACCGTTTTTGCAGTGTAGCTGGCAGTTCAATCGCTCTCAAGAAAATTAAACAAAATGAATTCAAAAATCTCTGCTCCAAACGTGATTGTGATCGGTGGCGGTCCGGCAGGTCTGATGGCGGCCGAGACACTGGCTCTGGGCGGCGCCCACGTTGAGTTGTTTGATGCCATGCCCTCTGTGGGTCGTAAATTTTTGCTGGCCGGCAAAGGCGGATTAAATTTGACCCATGCCGAAGATCTGCCCGATTTCATCCGTCGCTATGGCGCGCGCCAGAATGAAATCGGACGCTGGATTTATGAATTCAATCCACTCAATCTGCGCCAGTGGGCCAAAAATCTGGGTGTGGACACGTTCGTTGGCACCTCGGGTCGGGTCTTTCCGACCGACATGAAAGCCGCTCCGCTGTTGCGGGCCTGGCTGCATCGATTGCGCGCCAAAGGTGTGCGCTTCCACATGCGGCACCGCTGGACCGGCTGGCAGGATGGTGCACTGAAATTCAGCACTCCGGACGGTGAAATACTGGTCAAGGCTGACGCTGTGGTACTGGCACTGGGTGGCGCGAGCTGGCCAAAACTGGGTTCCAACGGTGCCTGGGTGCCACTGCTCAAAGAAAAAGGCGTCGACATTGCCGACCTGGAGCCCTCCAACTGTGGCTTTGATGTCACCTGGTCGGAATTTTTTAAAAACAATTTTGCCGGTGAACCGTTAAGCCCGGTCGCCATTACGTTTACCAACGGCTCCGGTACCACGTCGCGCCGGCTTGGCCAGTTTGTGGTGACTGAAAATGGTGTTGAAGGCAGCCTGATTTATTCGCTGTCGAGCCTGTTCAGGGAACAGATCAAAGCCAATGGCAGTACCCAGATTCATCTGGATCTGCTGCCGGATCTGCCGCTGCATCGCGCCGTACAGCATTGCGAACATCCGCGCGGATCGCGTTCGGTGGCAGGTCACCTGCAAAGCCGGCTGAATCTGCGCGGTGTTAAAACGGCACTGCTGCGCGAACTGTGTTCGCCGGAAACGCTGCAAAATCCGGTATTATTGGCCAATGCCATCAAGGCGCTGCCGGTTACCCTGAAGAGCCCACGGCCGCTGGATGAAGTCATCAGCACCGCCGGGGGTGTGAAGCTCGAAGCAATGAACCGCGAACTGATGCTCAAGGAAATGCCCGGCGTGTTTTGTGCCGGTGAAATGCTGGACTGGGAAGCCCCGACCGGCGGTTATTTAATCACTGCCAGCTTTGCCAGCGGCAAGGTAGCAGGCAAGGCGGCTCTGAACTGGATATCGAACAAGAAATGAACTCAAGCCTTTGCACCACGACACCGTTACCAACGCCTTCACCCTGCGTGAGCCTGTGCAGGATGAATCAGGAAACTGAGTTATGTGAAGGTTGCTGGAGAACACTGGATGAAATTGTGACGTGGGGCACGGCCAGCGAAGCGGCCAAACAGGAAATCTGGCATCAAATCGAGCTGCGCAAAGCCCATCCTGACAATCATGCATAAGCCGTTCCACAATGACTTATTATCAGTCTACCTCCCCTGCAATCACCTATCCCCAATTCGCTTCCACGCTGGACTGTGACGTCTGCATCATCGGCGCCGGTTACGCCGGTCTGGCCTGTGCGGCCGGATTGATCGAACGTGGCAACAACAATGTGGTGGTCATTGAATCGGAACAGGTCGGCTATGGCGCCTCGGGCCGCAATGGCGGCTTTGTATTTGGCGGCTTCAGTCTGGGCAATCAGGGCCTGCTCGATGCACTTGGGCCAACCCGCGCGCGCAATTTATATCAGCTCACTCTGGATGCAGTGGAACTGATCAGAAAGCGCATACAGCACTACGCGATCGACTGCGAAATCAACCAGAGCGGCGTGCTGCTGGTCAACTGGTTCGATGATCCGCTCAAATTGACCAGCCGGCAACAGTTCATGCGCAACAACTTCAATGTCGACTGGGAATTGTGGTCCAAAGAAAAAACCCGGGAACAGCTCCATACGAAACGTTATTACGGTGCACTGCACGAAAAAACCGCCTTTCATTTTCACCCGCTCAACTATGCGCAGGGACTGGCGCGTGCATTGACTGCACGCGGCCTGCGCCTGTTTGAACGAACCCGGGCACTGCGGATCTCCAGCAATGGTGCCGAAAAAATTATTCATACGGAACACGGCCAGATTCACGCCAGACAGGTGGTGGTATGTTGCGGCGGATATCTCGGACAGCTTGTGCCCCAGTTGTCCCGTTCGGTACTGCCGGTTACCACGTTTGCCATGGCAACCGAGCCATTGGGTGAGCGCCTGCGGCAGACGATGACCACCTCGGCAGCAATCTACGATACCCGGTTTGCCTTTGATTATTACCGCCCACTGCCTGATACCCGGCTGCTGTGGGGTGGCCGTATTTCCATCTTCAGACCTGCAGCCGAACAGATTGCCACACTGCTGTACCGGGACATGCTCAAAGTGTATCCGCAGCTCGACGGCGTCCGGGTAGAACATGCCTGGAGCGGTCAGATGAGTTACGCCCGGCATCAGATGCCGCAGATCGGACAACTCAGGGGTGGAGCAAACGACGCAATCTGGTATGCCATGGGCTTTGGTGGTCACGGCATCAGTACCACTACCCTGGCCGGTGAAGTGGTAGCAGAAGCAATTACCCACAACAGGGAACTGCCGGCGGGTCTGGACAATTTCGGATTGCCGCGGGCCTTTGGTCTGCCCGGCCTGCTGGCCGTTCAATGTACTTACTGGTATTACGAATTGCGCGACTGGTGGAAAGAATAACAGCGCCTGGCGATTGTTAACCTTTCAGTCTAGAGCGCTTTTCCGATTATTCAAGGTCTGGTTCGAGATTCAAGTTTTTGGCGGTTTGTGCCGTAATTTATACAACCCCGCAGGCAAACCCGACCAACCGTAACTTCAAATCGTCCCCATCATGCACAGTCAGTCAGCCTTCAAGTTTTTTTCAATGCGCATGTGCGCTTTTCTGGCCACTGCGCTGCTCGCCTGCTCACTGCACGCCGCCGAAGAAACCGAACCGGCCAAGCCGATCACGCCGGATGGCATGTCCGACAAAATCAAGGCAATGGAGAATGGCGAAGGTCCGGTAAAAGCAAAAATCTCCAAAACCAGCAACAAACCCGTCGTTGTGCCCAATCCCAAGGATGAATTAAGCCCTGATGAACTGGCCAACCGGATCGCCAAAAAAATGGCTGAGCTGCACAAGGAAAATGAACACAAGGCGCAACTGGCCGTGCGGCGCGCGCCCGCAGTACCGGGCTCGGCCGCACAGCCTCACGGCGCCAATCTGGCTGGCGATGCCTCAGTCGTCAGACATGACATTCACTGGAGCTACGACGGCGAAGGCGGACCGGCGCGCTGGGGAAAAATTGATCCGTCCAATGCCAAGTGCGAAACCGGAGAACGCCAGTCACCGATCGATATCCGCGATGGGATCCGGGTTGAACTCGATCCGGTGGCGTTTGATTACAAACCGGTACGCTTCAACGTCGTCGACAATGGTCACACAATCCAGGTCAATCTGGGCGCGGGTAACAGTATCAGCATACTCGGGCGGCGCTACGATCTGGTGCAGTTCCATTTCCACAAACCCTCGGAAGAACGGATCAACGGTGTCGGCTACGACATGGTGGCGCATCTGGTACACAAGGACATGGATGGCAAACTGGTCGTCGTATCGCTGCTGATCCAGCAGGGCAAGGCCAACAGTCTGGTACAGACCATCTGGAACAATATGCCGCTGGAAAAAAATGAAACCGTTGCACCACCCGGCACCATCGACATGAATCAGCTGTTGCCGGTCAACCGCCAGTACTACACGTATATGGGTTCACTCACCACGCCGCCGTGTACCGAAGGTGTGCTGTGGGTGGTTTACAAGGAACCCATCGAGTTGTCACAGGAACAGATCGGCATATTCAGCCGCATGTATCCGATGAATGCCAGACCGGTACAGAGTGCAGCGGGGCGACTGATCAAGGAATCGAATTAGCAAGGACGGCAGTCCGTCATAAAAAAATCCTCATGGTTTTTACCCATGAGGATTTTTTATTGCAGCACCATCCGCGGCACAGCAATTTCCGACGAATTATTTTCGGGGAAATGCGAACAGATTGGCGTTGATGTAGTCATTCATGTTGTCCACGTTCAGACTGCCGAAACCGGTAGCCGCACTCCAGCCCGACGCTTTCGCTGTCATGCCCTGATAGATTGAGCTCCACCCGGTGTAGTAGACCGCATCGCCATTCACCGTTGCATTCGTGACCGGGAACGCCAGACTGGAATTCGAAGGAATGGACGAATACAAAATCGGACTGGCAAAGCCCAGATTATTACCGCCGGCCGATTGCAATCGCGCCCAGAAACCTGCGAACATCGGCGCTGCCATGCTGGTACCGCCGATCACCCCGTCTGAGGAGCCGCCATTGTTGGATGGCGTTATATAAACATAAGTCCCGCTGGCTGAAGCTGCATCAAACACCACATCGGGCAAACCACGCGTAGGATGACCGGCCCCGACGATGGCAGCAGTCTGCCAGGACGGTGCTGCTTCACGCTGACTGAAACCGCCGCCCGAGGACCAGATGCGCGTTGATCCGGAGCCGGTTGAGGACAGTCCTTCATTCCACACCGCCTGCGCATTGTAGGCCCCGGCCGAAGTGGTAAACAAGGCCGTGCCGCCCACTGCGACCACCCAGGGCGAGCTGGCCGGTTCGCTGACATCGTAGGTTGCTTTCTTTTTGTTGGTATTGGCCACACCCGGATTGCCATAGCGGTCTGTCTGGCAGTTGTACGGACCGGCGTCTCCCGTAGAAACCGAGAAGGTAATGCCCTGCGCCACCGCCTGCTGAAAGACTGCATCGTCGGCGCCCTGAGAACCGGAGGTAACCGCATCGGCTTCACACTCACCCAGCGACACATTGACCACGCTGACCAGATTGTCGGTGACTGCGGCGTTATAAGCCGCCGTCAGCGGCGCATCTTCCATCGATGAAGCCGTATAAAAAATCAGTTGCTGAACGCCGCCGGAAGAACCATAAATCACCTGGCTGTCCAGAGCCCATTCCACTTCACCGGATTCATCACTGGTCTGGGTACCGACATACACCACCGTGGGCGTAATCTGCGGCAGCGACGGGTTGGCATTCAAAAATGTGGCGAAATCATCCAGCGTGTAACTCATGTCGCCTTCAGATATGGTGCCCACGATCGCGTTCGATGCTGCCGGGGTTGCGACAGCGTTGTAGATTCCCGGATACTGGACCGGGGTATGCGACGTTTCAACGCCGGCATGACTTTTTTGTGCCATCGCCTGCACTGTATGCAGACCGGTGTGCATGGTGTGATGCACAGCCAGGGACTGCAGACCAAGTACCGAACCAACAATCGCACCCAGCTCGGCGGGCACCTGGGCCGGCCGGTCATTGGCAAACACGTCGCGCCCCTGGTGGGTGAATTTCTTGAGCGTGGTATTGAACGCCTGCCTGACGGTCGCGGCAGTTCCGTCCGCACTGATCAGCGTGCGGTTGGGGGTGACACTGACATGCTGGAAGCCGGACCGGGTCAGATAATTCGATACCGCAGCAACCTGATCCTGAGTCGGTGCATACCGTGCGTTAAACTGCGCAGGCGTAAGAAATTGATGATACGAAGGATTGCCTGGCGTATGCAGTGCCTGCAAAAAAACGTGGAGCTGATCCTGATTGCGCAAATTCAGGCTGACCATAATATGCTTTGTTTCACCGGGCAGCATGTCCATCACCGTTGCCTGGGTGCTCAACCGGCCGACAGTCGGTTCAGCAGACTGCGCCAGAGGTAAAAAAGTGCCGGTATTTGTGCCAACCCACGCGGTTGCCCCGGCAACCTGTACAGGCATTACGGCAAGCGACAATGTCAGCCATGCAGCGCCGGACATCGTGTTAAACAGTTTCTGATTCAAACTCAATTTCATGGTGTTCTCCGAATTAATTGGGTGCGAGTTAGGAATGCAAGTCATTTTTGATGAGCAAGCCACCATGTAGCAGGCTCTTATGTCAGAATCCATCACTCCCTGAAATTAATTCTTCACAGCAAATTTTTATGTGTATCTGATCCTGGCAGGTAAGTCTAGTTGGGAAAGTCGAACGCCCAGATTAAGAATTGTTGATAAAACGGGGAGGGACAACCGGTGTTACAACACAAGCTGATTAAATCATTTTAATAATGCCATACAGAATCTGAATTCAGGCCGATAACAATCAGACTTGCGATTGACGACCCACCGGTCCATTATTGCCCAACATTCACGAGGATTCTTTAAATCATGAAACCAACTCTCAATATCATCGGCGCCGGCAAGGTCGGCAAAGTTCTGGGACAGCAGTTCTTCAGACATCATGTTTTCACCGTGCAGGATGTCATGAACCGCTCAGCCCAGAGCAGCAGTTCAGCGTGTGAATTCATCGGCGCGGGCACGCCGGTTTCGGACCTTTCTGCGTTGCGACCGGCAGACATTTACCTGATCGCCGTGCCTGACGACCAGATCAGGGCATGCAGCCTGCAGTTGCAGCATGAGCATCTGATCCAGCCTTCCAGCATCATGTTCCACTGCAGTGGCGCACTTGGCTCGGACCAGCTGGAATTGCAACGCGGTGCAGCCAGTCTGCATCCGCTGCGCAGCTTTGCCGATCCGGCACTGGTGGCTGAACAGTTTTCGGGAACCCTGTGCACGCTGGAGGGGGATGACTATGCCAGGCGCGTATTAAGTCATGCACTCAACCAGATCGGTGCGCAGGTAGTTGCCATCAAACCGGAAAGCAAAACGCTGTACCACGCCGGTGCCGTATTTGCCAGCAATTATCTGGTGACGTTAATGGATGCAGCACAGCAGACGCTGGAAGCGGCCGGCATCAGTGGACATGGCAGCGAAAATGATCGAACCACTGGCCAGCGAAGCGCTGCACAATGCTTTCCGGCTCGGCACCCGTGCAGCACTGACCGGGCCGATAGCACGTGGCGATCAGAATACGGTAGTGCAGCATGAAGCCGCGCTAAAAAACTGGAATGAAAATATGGCCGCTCTGTATCGGGAACTGGCTGCAGCGACGCTGGCAATGAAGCAGCGCAGCTGAACGCGGTTAAACGTTCACAAAGTAAGATATTTCAGCACGGTTTCTGCCTTCGGATTTGGCCAAAAACACAGCGTCATCAGCGCGACCGAACAGCTCATCGATGCTTTCATCGGCAGTCCACTGCGCCACACCCAGACTGATGGTGACCGGCGCTTTTTTGTCATCAATCGAGAACGCGTGATTTTGCACGTTCAGTCGCAGTTGCTCGGCAACCTTGTAGGCCTGTTCCAGTTCGCAGCGCCGCAACAGCAGGGCAAACTGTTCGCCACCCCAGCGACACACCAGATCACTGCCACGCACCGAGCGCTGGCTCAGCCGGGCAATGTCCCTGATGATCTGGTCGCCCGTGGCGTGACCATGCGTTTCATTGATTTTTTTCAGGTAGTCGATATCGAACAGGATAAAGGACAGCGGCAGTTTCAAACGCTGCATTTCCAGCACGGCATCCTGGAATGACGTAGTAAACGTCTGGCGGTTCAGCAGGCCGGTCATGCTGTCCTTGCTGGCCAGCATGCGCATACTGCTCTGATGCCGGGTGATCGACACGCCGGCGATCAGCAGTGCCAGCAGCGCCAGTGCCAGTCCGATTGCCGCACTCGCCTGGGCCACCCCACGCGCACCGAGCTCTGCAGCGGCAGGGCTTTCTTCCACCATCAGATACCAGCCCATTTCGGGGATGAAGCGTGCATTGAGCATGATCCCTGCACCGGATCTTTCGTAGGAAATACTGAGCGGGCCCTGCTGATTGCCCAGCAGCTGTGCTGCAATCTGATTCAGACCTTCGAGCTCATGCAGATTGCCGACCCGTTTTGATTTGCTGTCGCTTAAAACGATTTTACCGGTCTGATCCACAAAATAAATCGCCTGACTGCCGTCGCCGGCATAACGGCTCATGGCCCCGGACAGCAGGTCGAGTGGCATGCGCAAACCGGCGATGCCGATCTCGTGTCTGTCGGAATCCAGTAGACGGTAACTGACGACAATTTGCGCAATGTCACTGCCCGGTTCGCTCTGGACCCCAATCTCTTCGGGTCGGGTTGACGCGAGTGTTCTGGCATACCAGCTGTCAAAGGGATTTTCCGGATTCAGTATGCGCACCGTGCCAGTGCTGTCCACATATTTCTGCTCCTTTTCGGAAACCAGAAACCAGGTCGCCGGATTATCCTTGTTGCGCAGCGTTTTCAAATGCGCTATCAGAGATTGATTATTCTGATCCGCATCGGTGAGCCATTCGCGCAGAATTGGATCTTCACTTATACCCGAGGCGGCCACCTGCGCCCTGCTGATTCCAAACCGGATCTCGGCGCCGAGGCTGTCGCCAATGGCAGGCAGCGTTTTGACCAGACTTTGCTGCACCAGCAGATTCCTGGACATGGCCAGCATCACTGCGCTGCCGGCCAGACAACCGCACACCAGCAACAAACCAAGCCAGAACAGCAAAGAGTACTTTTGAAATAAACGGCGCATAGTGATCAGTGAAAGAAGAAAGCGGAAAGGCGGTGCATGGTGTGCAGCAGATTTTAATTCATGCTCAGCCAGTTTGGTTTGATTATGTTGTACACCGGCGCATCATTATATTTGCCAAATTCATATTTCAATTTCATAAATTGCATGATTAATCCAGTCCAGTTAGGGAATTTGGGGTGAATTTACAGGTATTATCCGTAAATTGAATTTTCCAACAACCAATCGGAGCCAATATGAAAATGACAGCATGGGTCACCATCGCCAGCCTGCTGATGTATATCTGGGTATTTGCCAATGCAGGAAAAGCACGCGGCGTACACAAGATTGCTGCACCTGCTACCGACGGTCCGCTGGAATTTCTGGTTGCCCTGCGCGTGCAGGCCAATACCGTTGAACAGCTCATTCTTTTTTTGCCGCTGCTCTGGCTGTGCAGTTACTATCTCGATGACAGAATCGCTGCAGTACTCGGCGCGACCTGGGTGGCAGGACGCATTCTGTATGCACTGGGTTACTACAAGGATCCGGCCAAACGCAGCATGGGGTTTGGCATTTCCAGCCTGGCCGGTGTCGGCTTGCTGATCGGTGCCATGGTCGGCTTGATTCGTTAATTGTTTTCAGCCATGACCAACAAATACAGCGTACCCGTTGTCGCATCCTACGTATTAACTTTTGCAGCCGGAATCGTTGCGCTCAAAGCCGGATTGCTGCTGGCCCTGTTTTCAGGACTGCTGGTGTATTCACTGGTGCACCTGATCACACCACTGATTGAAAAAAGGATCCGGTTTGTCAGGGCGCGCATTTTTGTCATCGCCATGCTGTCCCTGATTGTGATCAGCACCCTGACCACACTGATTCTGGGTGCGATGGCATTTGCCAAAAGCGATGCCGGCAGCGTGCATATGCTGTTGCAGAGCATGTCTGCCATGATCGAGGAATCGCGCTCCCAGTTCCCCGCCTGGATGAGTGACTATCTGCCGAATGGCAGCGATGCGCTGAGCGCCATGATGTCGGACTGGGTACACCAGCATGGCCATGATGCCCAGATCTGGGGGGCCGAAGCCGGTCATTCCATTATTCATCTGCTCATGGGCATGATTATCGGTGGCATGATTGCACTGCATGAACATTGCGGCGAGTTGCCTGAATTTGCCGCCGCCCTGCTTGAACGCGTCATCAACCTGCAAACTGCATTCCAGCGCATCGTGTTTGCCCAGGTGCGCATTTCAGCCATCAATGCCTGTCTGTCAGCCATTTATCTGCTGGTCATCCTGCCGGCTTCGGGCGTGAATCTGCCGTTTTCCAAGACCATGGTTCTGATCACCTTTGTCACTGGCCTGCTGCCGGTGGTGGGAAACGTCATTTCCAATACCGTGCTGGTCATCATCAGCCTGTCGCACTCACTGCACATCGCGTTCTTTTCCTTGCTGTACATGATCATCATCCACAAGCTGGAATACTTTCTGAATGCGAAAATCATCGGCTCGCAGATTAACGCCAAAGCCTGGGAACTGCTGATTGCCATCCTCGTGATGGAAGGCCTGTTCGGCATACCGGGCCTGATCGCCGCACCGGTTTTTTATGCCTGCCTGAAAATGGAACTGGGCATGGGCTGTGCGCGCTTCAAACCTGCATGACATGCCCCATCCCACAATACACATCCACCCTGCGGCACCGGCAAAACCGGCACTCGGGGCTGCGTGCAATGGTTGCGGAGTATGCTGCCTGGCCGCGCCCTGCCCGGTTTCTGCCCTGCTGCTCAGACACAAAGAAAACGCCTGTCCGGCTCTGGTCTGGCAGGATCAGGATCAATTGTATCGTTGTGGCATGCTGCTCAATCCGTCACGCTATTGCCGCTGGTTGCCGACCATGTTTGAAGGCGTACTGATCTTTATGGTGCGGCGCTGGCTGGCTCTGGATATTGGCTGTGATTTTGATGTCGAACTGGAGTAGGCTGGGATGCATCCCAGCCCACGTTGATTTTTTAAATT
>Ga0316222_1000098_pt1 | contig 135076 bp, 131 predicted proteins | sample TBH18011metaG_FD_206008 | JGI IMG/M metagenome (GOLD analysis project Ga0316222, IMG submission 206008) | Freshwater microbial communities from Trout Bog Lake, Wisconsin, USA - TBH18011 | ecosystem: Environmental > Aquatic > Freshwater > Lake > Hypolimnion/Profundal zone | place: USA...
CCAACTTCTGGTGACGTCACCCATCGTGCGCAAGCTGATCAACGACCTCGGCTCCGACGCGAATCTGGTCACCGGGACCGGACCGGACGGCAGGGTCACGCGCCAGGACGCCGAGAGGATCGCGTTCTCACCCGAGCACGTCCGCGCCGTCGCCGCGGCGCCCGCCCCGTCGGCCTCGACCTCACGACTCGCTCCGGCGCCGGTCCCCGAAGGCGCGAACTTCGTGCCCTTCAACAAGGTCCGAAAGATCACCGGCGAGCGGATGGTGATCTCCAAGGCCACCTCGCCGCACGTGATGACCGCCGTCGAGGTCGACTACGAGCGCATCGAGTCGGTTCGGCGTAAGCACCAGGACCAATGGCGCCGCGACGAGGGCTTCACCCTCACCTACCTGCCCTTCATCTCGCGCGCCCTCGTGCAGGTCCTGCGTGCGTTCCCCCACATGAACTCCTCGGTCGTCGAGGGCGGGATCGTCCTGCACGACCACGTGGACCTGAACATCGCCATCGACCTGAACTTCGAGGGTCTGCTGGCGCCGGTCATGCGACGCACCGAGGACAAGCGACTCGCGGCGATCGCGCGAGAGATCTCGGACCTGGCGACGCGGGCGCGAAGCTCGAAGCTTCGCCCCGACGAACTGAGCATGGGGACATTCACCATCTCGAACTCGGGACCGTTCGGCACGTTCATGGTCGCGCCGGTCATCAATCAGCCGCAGGTGGCGATCCTCTCCACCGACGGCGTCGCGCGCAAGCCCGTCGTCATCACCGACGCGAACGGAGGCGAGTCGATCGCCATCCACTCGATGGGGATGCTCGTCCTCAGTTGGGACCACCGCGCGTTCGACGGCGCGTACGCCGCGGCGTTCCTGCGCGCGCTGAAGGACGTCCTCGAGAACCACGACTGGGAGTCGGAGCTCTAGGACCTTCGGGGGCTCCCGCTGCGCCACTTCGTCGTCACGCGGATCCTCGTCAGGGGACCGCGACGCCGACCTCGAGGAAGTTCACGACGTCGCGAGCGGTGAAGTGCTCGTTCGCGGTCATGATCGAACGAAGTTCATTGATGCAGTCGCCACTCGTGACGACCGGAGGTTCCTGCGAGCCGTCACCGTGGACCTGACCGAGACCGACCGTCGCCATGAGTCCGTTGCAAAGGCACACCCGACCCTCGGTCTCCTCGATCGAGCCGCCCTTGCGCACGAAGACGTCGACGGGCTCGCCGGGGCAGCGGTAACCGATCGCGCCACTCTCGTCGGCGAACGCTTCGCGCAGGTAACCCATGTCGCAGCGCCGTTCGCGCGCGTCCAGGATGGCCGGGTCCGACGAGGTGCCCGCCACGTCGGCGACCTTGAAGGGATAACCGGTCGCTGACGCCCTGGTCGACGTGGCCACCTTGATCGAACCGTGGCGGATCTCCTCGAGGGCGCGTTCGCGAAGCACCGGATCCATACCGGACTCCCGGCAGTAGGCGAACATGGTGCCCACCTGCACGCCCGTGGCGCCCAGGTCGAACGCCTCCTGCACGTGCTCGCGTGACGTGATGCCTCCGCCGATCCAGAATGGCTGGTCCATCGCGCGCAACGCTTCGAAGTCGACACGGTCGCGCTCACCGTACTCGGGGTTCCCCTCGGCGTCGAGGGTCAACGCGCCACGCGGTGGGGCGTTGTGTCCGCCGGCGTTCGGGCGCTCGACGACGAAGCCGTCGACCGGACCGCTGCTGCGCTTGGCGAGCGCGTTCGCCAGGACGTGCGACGAGACGATGCCGAGGAACTTCGGTCGTCCGAGGACGCCTGCCGGAAGGTAGGGCGTCGGATCGAACGTCAGGGACAGGTCGCCCCTCGACGCGCTGGCACCCGTGACGCTGAGGGGGAGGTCGACCGGTCGACCGTTCGCCAGCCCCTCGAGGACGCCCGGGATGTTCGTCGGCACTCCGGCACCCATCAACACGTAGTCGACGTCGGCGAGGATGGCGCCGAACAGCGAGGGGCCCGTCGGGATCTGGACCTTGGTCAGGAGGTTGATGCCGACGATGCCGTCGTGGCCCTCCTTCGCCATCGCGACCTCGACGAAGGTGGCGAGCACGACCAGGTCGATCGATCGCCTGACGCTGCGGTGCGTCAGCATCTGCACCGGAAGGTAGGGGCTGTCCGGCTTCCGCTTCGTCGAAGCGAAGCGCGCGACGGCCTCGTCGACGATCCCCGGCACGGGGAACCGGTCGAGAACGGCGCGGAGCGTGTCGTCGACGCCGTGGTCCTGGAGACGACGGGCGAAGACCGTGTCGATGGCCGTTCCCGATACGACACCGAGTTGCCCGGTCGTCGACACCGCGCGCGCGAGCTGCCATCCGGAGATCGCAATGCCCATCCCGCCTTGGATCAGCCAGGGAAAGGTCTCATTGCTGTTCATGCTGTCTCGTTCGCGATGCAGTCCCGCGTTGAAGGCGAGGGAAAGTACGTCAAAGATTGGCGATGACCGGAGTCTACGTTGATTGGACTTTCTAAAATCTCTTCAGGTGCTCACGACGACATAGGTCCTGATGGGCATCTGTCCGCCCGGGGCCCGGTCCGCTCTAGGGACGCTTGAAGTACATCTCGCGTGCGCGTTGCAGCGCCTCCGTCGGGGGTTGGGCGAAGTAGAAGCCGCTGCGCGCCGGGAACAGCCCCGCGCCCCGGTACCGGAGCACGCGGTCTTCGCAGAGTGCCAGCGTCACGCCGAGCGAGTCGATGACCGGCACGTCGTCGACGCGCGAAACACCCTGGCTCGCGAGCAGCACGTTGAGCGGGCCCTCGCCGGGCACGATGACCTTGGCCCCGAGATCGATGGCCCGTCGAGCGGCGGTGAAGAAGGCCTCCTTGAGCCCCTCGGAGTCCTCGTAGCCCTTCAGGATGTCGCCGAACTCGCGCTCGATCGAGACGATTGGTCCGACCAGATCGCCAAAGCCGTACAGCGTCATGTTGCGGCGAAGCTGGTCCTGCAGCGCATCGATGAAGTTGACGATGCCGACCTTCGCGCCGAGGGTCGCGGCGTAGGCGACCGACGCGTTTCCGTAGGCCACGACCGGGATCTCCAGCAGGGTCCGTATCTCCTCGAACCCGGTGTCGGGAATCGTCGCGATCATGAACGCGTCGAAACCCTCGTCCTGCGCCTGGAGCGCGTTGGCGACGAACTGCTCCTTGTGCAGTCCCGCCAGGTACGCGTAGCTGATGTGGGTCCCCGGGTAGGACGACGGATAGGTCCCCGGCGACATTCCGTGGAACTCAATCTCGGTGCCCGCTGACGCCTGGCGCTCGAGATGGGCGCGGAGCGTGTCGACATAGGGACCGACGTCGTCGAGGACGGTGAAGCTCTGGTACCAGATCCTCATGCGCCGACCCTCGCCGCCTGGAGACCGCCGATGCGACCGAAGACCGCTCCGCGCAACACCGACGTCGAGCCCGTGTAGTTCGAGTAGTAGAGCCCGGTCATCTCGCCCGCGGCGTAGAGGCCCGCGATGACGTCGCCGTCACGGTCGACCACCTGGGCGAATTCGTTGGTGCGCAGTCCACCGAAGGTGAATACGTTCGCCGCCATCACGGGGTAGGCGTGGAACGGCCCTTCGACGATTCTCGTGGCCCAGTTGGACTTGGGGGGTACGACACCGCGCGTCGCCTTGCCGTCAGGCCTCGAGGGGTCGAACGCCTCGTCGCCGCAGCCCGCGTTGTAGTTCGCGACCGAACGCTCCAACGCCGCGGAATCGATGTCGAGGCGCTGGGCGAGTTCGGCGATCGACGACGCGATGATCGGCGGCTGATCGGTCCGCAGTGCGGTCCGGATGTTGGGCACGCCCTGTCCGGTGGCGTCGAGGATCATGTACGCGACACCCCGGGTCTGCGCCTGGATGCGTCGCGTGATGCGTTCGTAGAACGCGTCGACCGGTCCGGGAGCCTCGTCCACGAATCGCTCCCCCTCGGCGTTGACCAGTATCCCGTACGTAAAGGCGAAGATCGCCGCTTCGGCGACGCCGGAGCGCGGATCGATCGGCTCGGCGTGGAAGAGGGCGAAGTTGCCCGCGCTCGCGGCTCCGACGGCGAGTGCCATCTCGATACCCTCACCCTTGTTGTAGTGCCCGCCCACCGCGACCGGGCGGCACAGCATCCCGAGAGGGCCGTGGTACCTGCTCAGCATCTCGGCGTTGCCCTCGTAACCGCCACTCGCCAGCATGACCCGACCGTGGACCGTGAGCGAACCCTCGGGACCGCTCGCCACGAGGCCCGTCACCGAGCCGTTCTCGATCACCAGCGAGCGGGCCGTCGTCTCGTACAGCACCGTGACGTCCGATGCCTCGAGCGCAGCCGAAAGCGCTTCGACCAGTGCCAGCCCTCCACCCACCGGGGAGAGCCGCGTCGTAGACGTCGTCAGGAACGGTGTCGGCAGCGGTTCGAATCGCACGCCGAAAGTCGTGAGCCATCGGAGGGTGGGGCCCGAGTTCGCCAGCAAGGTCTCCACGTAGGCGTAATCGACGATGTTCAGGGTTCGTGCCGGCGAGGTCCAGTTCTCACGTTCGCTCAACGTCTCGCGCAGGAGACTCGGGTCGGGATACCCCATGAAGTCCCCGAGCAGGGCGTCGCCGAGGTCGTCGGACGGCTCGTCCACCGACTTCATCCGCATGAACGCCTCGGTGTACCTCGTATTGCCGCCGCTCGCGCCGCGCGGCGCACGATCGACCACGATGACCTTGGCCCCAGCCTCGTGCGCCGCGAGGGCCGCGGACAGCCCGGCGATTCCCATGCCGACGACGACCAGGTCGCAGTGCAACTCAGCCACGGTCCCCTCCTTCGAGCTCGTTAACGATGGCGTCGCTCGTGCTCAAGGTCGAGAAGAGCGGGAAGACCCTCTCGATCGCGAACGCGTGGAGTTCAGACAGAAACGACGCACAGCAGTCCTCGAGGACGGTGACGTTGAATCCGAGGTCGGTGGCGTGACGGGCCGTCGATTCGACGACGAGGTTCGTCGCGACGCCGAGCAGGACGAGGTTACGGATGCCACGACCGGCCAGCGTTTCGAGCAGCTGCGTGCCGATGAACGCGTCGACGCCTCCCTTGGTGACGATCGGTTCACTCTCGAGCGGCGCCAACGCCGCGACGAAGGCGGCTTCGGGCGATCCGGCGAGCATGGCCCGCTCCTTCACGTAGACGTCGAACCTGGCCGAGCGGTTGGTGCGCAGCTCGTAGCTGGGATCGAAAGCGAGTCGCACGTGGACGATGGGAACCGCCGAGGCGCGCGCGGCGCTCAGGACTCGAGCGGCGCGGGCCAGCACGTCGCGCTCGGCGACCTGTTGGGCCAGCGCCGGCTGGCGGCAGTTCGGTCCCTCTTCACAGAGCGCGACCTGGTAGTCGAGCATGAGGATTGCGGTGGTGGTCATGTGTTGTCCTTTGCTGTCACCACGCCGACCAACCTCCGTCGACGTAGATCACTTGTCCGGTTATGTAGTCCGAAGCCTTCGAGGCGAGGAGGGTGACGATGCCGTCGAGATCGCGTTCGGGATCGCCGAGACGCTTCAGGAGGGTTCGATCCTCCATCCAGCGCAAGGTCTCGGGGGCATCCCTCAACGGCGCGGTCATGTTGGTCGGGTAGAAGACGCCAAGCGCCAGGCAGTTGACCTGCACGCCGTGGGGGCCGAACTCACAGGCCATCGACCGGCTCAGGTTCGCGACGCCCGCCTTGGACGCGTAGTAGGCGGATTCGGGCACCGGACCGACGCGTTCGGCGTAGACGCTCGCGAAGTTGATGATCTTGCCTCGACCCACGCCGACCATGGTCCGACCGGCGGCCCGGTTGACGAGCCACGTGCCGGTGAGGTTGACGTCGAGCACCCGTTGCCACTCGTCGAGCGTCGTCTGGGCGACGGGCTTGCGCAGCATGACGCCCGCGGCGTTGATCACGACGTCGAGCCCGTCGGCGCCGACCGCGGTCGCGAGACACTGGTCGACGGACTCCTCGCTCGTGACGTCGCACGGGGACGCCAGGACCTCTATTCCCTCCTCCGTCAATCGCTCGACGGTGGTCTTGAGGTGCGCGGCAGCGCCCGGGTGGTCTGCGACGACGACCCTCGCGCCGAGTCGACCAACGACCAGCGCCGCACGTCGTCCGAGATCGCCACCGGCACCGACCACGAGCACCGTCGCGCCGCTCATCGAGAAGATGTCCGGCGCCGTCATCCCGGGTCCTTCACGGACTCGGCGGCGTTGCGACCCGCGAGGCGACCGAAGATGGCCGACTTTCCGAGTGAGGAACCCGTCACGTAGCCGTTGCCGTGGAATCCTCCGGTGACCTCGCCCGCCGCCCAGAGCCCGGGGATCACGTCACCGTAGACGTCGGTGACGCGGGCCGCGGCGTCGAAGGTGACGCCGCAGTAGGTCGCGAGCACCACCGTCGTCGAGGCGAACCCGTAGAAGGGGGCCGTCGCGATCTTGGTGGGGAGGCCGACACCACCGCACAACGTCACGCGCCCGAACTCGTCGGGCGCGACGCCGTCGATCGCGTCGTTGTACGAACGTACCGTCTCGGCGAGGGCGTCGCCGTCGATGCCGAGCTCCTCGGCGAGCTCCTCGAGGGAACCGGCGCTGCGGACCTGGCCCGCCTCGAGCCGGCGCTCGAAGTTGTAGATGGGCACTGACGGTTCGGACTGGTCCATGACGACCTGATCGAAGATCTGAAAGGCGATCGACTCGGGTTGGGCCAGGCAGGCGTCGCCGAGCACCTTGTACGGCAGCGACTCATTGACGAAGCGTCGTCCGTACCCGTTGACGGCGATCGCCCCCTTATAGACGACCAGAATCCCGGTACCCTCTTCGGCCGCCGAGCGGAACGGGAAGATGCCGAAGGTCCCCTTCACGAAGGGAAGGTCGGCCTGACCCGCGCCGATCTTCGCGGCCATGAGCAAGCCGTCGCCGGTATTTCCCTCGCCGCCCGCTCTCAGCGCTGCCGCCATCGCGGGCGCCACACGGCCGAGGAGCTGTTCGTTGCGCGAGAAGCCTCCAGAGGCGAGGATCACCGCGCGCGCGTCGACGAGCTCCTCACCATGAGCTCCGTCCACGACGACGCCCACGACTCGCTCGCCGTCGGTCGCCAGCCTTCGTGCCGCCGTCGAGAGTTCGATCTCCCCGCCCATCGCACGGGCACGTCGGGCGAGCTCCATGATGAGGTTCCAGGTGTCGACCGGGTGCGAGCGGGCGACGGATTGGCCCGAGCCCGCGTGGGGCTCGCCGAAGTCGACCCCCACCTGCTGCAGCCAGCGGTAGGTGGACAGCTGCTCGGCACAGTATGCGTCGAGCAGGGCCGGCACGCTCATCCCGAGGCCAGTCGACTCGAGATCCGCCCGCAGTGACTCGAGCGAGTCCTCGACTCCGTGCGCGCGCTGCTCTTCGGTCCCGGCAAAGGCCATGAGGCCGCTGCTGAGCACCGTGCTGCCGCCGAGGGAGGCGGTCTTCTCGACGAGGAGGGCGGAGGCTCCCGTCTCGAGGGCGGCGTTGAGTGCGCAGAGTCCCGCGAGTCCACCGCCTATGACGAGGACGTCGACGGACCTCGCGGCGTGAGGAGTGGTCACGGGTTACGATCCGTCGGTGCCGCATAGCGGCTGTCGAGGGCGTCGAACTCGGGCTTTCGCACCAGGCGCTGACGCTCCTCCCATCCGGCGATCCGGTCCCTCATGGCGTCAGTGATGCGTCCTTCGGATCTCAACTCACCGAGCACCGACTGCATCGCGTGCATCGAGGCTTGCAGCGAGAGGTTCGCGAAAAGGGCGATGCGAAATGCGCCGAGCTCGCTCAGCGGCACGAGCGGCGTCTTTCCGCCTTCGACGAGGTTCACGACGTGCGGAACCTCGAGTCGAGACGGCAGCGACAGCAACTCCTCGACGGACTGGGGCGCCTCGACGAACACGACGTCGGCACCGGCGTCCATGTACGCGCCGGCCCGCTCGAGCGCGGCGTCAAGCCCTTCGATCGCTCTGGCGTCGGTCCGCGCGATGATGACGATCTCCTTCGAGCGCGCATCCGCCGCCGCCCTGATCTTCTGGACCATCTCGCCTGGCGAGATCACCGCCTTGCCTTCGAAGTGGCCGCACTTCTTGGGCGAGACCTGATCTTCGAGTTGCAGGGCGTCGGCTCCCGCACGTTCGAGGGCCCGTACCGTGTGCGCGACGCCGATCGCATTGCCGAACCCAGTGTCGGCGTCGACGACGATGGGCAACGCCACTGCGTCACGGATGGCACCGACGTGAGCGACCAGATCGTTCAACGTCACGAGTCCGATATCGGGCAAACCGAAGAAGGTGTTGGCGATCCCCGCACCGCTGACGTACAACGCCTCGTAGCCGACGTCCTCGACGATGCGCGCTCCGAGCGCGTTCGCCACGCCCGGAAGCACGAGCAGGGGGCCCGCAGTGACGCGGTCGCGAAGCCAAGCGGTGGTGGAGGGAGTCGTCATGGGTTCCTTGGGTCGAATCGGTGACTAGGTAGGTGCTGCCGACCCGCTCCGGTCCTCGCACCGTTGGGGTGGTGCCAGGACCGGAGCGTCAGTCGATCGTCTCGTGGCTCACGCGGGTGGCTCACCTCGACGACGTGACTGGAGGGGCGATGCTCCGACCTCTAGACGTAGACGCCTGCGGGCACGGGCTCACCGAAGAGGTTGAGACCGTACGCCTGGTAGACGGGTTCGGCGACGTTGCAGACGTGGTTCATCCCCGCGTGGAGATCTCGCCAGAACGACTGCAGGGGGTTGTCCAGACGCAACGACGACGCGCCGGCGTGGGCGAAGAGTTTGTCGATCGCGTCGACCGCGCGTCGCGAAGCGCGAACCTGGTTGGAGCGGATGATGAGTCGCTCGTCGATGGTCAGGTGGTCACGCTTCTCGAGGATCTCGTACGCCCATTCGATGTCCGACAACAGCGCCAGCCGACTCGCGGCGATGTCCGCCGTGGCCTCACCGAGCGCCGCCAATTGGAACGGGTCCTTGGCGACCTTGACGCCGCCGATGCGTACCCGGTCACGGGTGAACGTGGTGAACGCCTTGAGCGCACCTTCGGCGATGCCGACGGTGCCCGAAGTGATGGCCGCCGAGAACACGACGCCGAAGGGGATCCAGTAGGCGTGGTTGTCCCGGCCGAGCGAACGGGCCGTGGACCCGTCGTCGAGACCGGCGGGATGCACGATGCGGTAGTCAGGGATGAACGCCTCGTTCACCTCGACATCACGACTTCCCGTGCCCTGGAGTCCCATCACGTACCACGAGTCCTCGACGATCGTGTAGTCCGCCCGGGGCAGGATGAAATGGCACATCTCGGGCTGCGCACCGAGGTCGCCATTTTCATCGGTCATCAGGCCGCCGAGAATGATCCAATCACAGTGGTCGGTACCGGTCGAGTACGGCCAACGGCCGGTGAAGACCACGCCACCTTCGACGGGACGAGCCCGCCCGAACGGCGCATAGGGCGACGCTGCGAGGGTGTCGGCGTCTTCGCCCCAGATTTCCTGCTGCAGCTGGTCGTTGGTGAGCGCCAATTCCCACGGGTGCACTCCGACGACGCCGCTGATCCACGCGGCCGACGGCGAGTAGTGACCGACCTGCATGACCGCTTCAAGGAATTCGACGAGTGTCCCTTCGGCCCCGCCATATTCCTTGGGCTGCAGGATACGAAAGATCCCCGTCTCGACGAGCTGCTTCATCTGTTCGGCCGGTAGGAAGCGCTGCTCGTTGGCCTGGCGATCATGCGCGAGCAGGTCCGCTCCAATGGCGTCGATCTTCTGGACTACTTCATTCATGATGTTCCTTCTCTTTCGATATGGCTGTTAGTTGGTGTGAAGGACGAAGTCCGTCACCATGCGGTTGAACTCTTCGTGGTGCTCCAGCTGCGCCCAGTGACCACAACGGTTGAAGATCACGAGACGCGAATTCTGCGTCGCGCTCAGCAGTTTGAACGAGTGCTCGAGCCCGACTACGCGGTCGTCGCGTCCGTGGATGAGCAAGAGCGGCGCCTTGATCTTCGCCAAGTCCTCGTCGGAGGTGAAGATGTCGCCCGGCCCGAAGGGCTGGCCCTCGTTGTAGTTGTCGAGGTGGACCTGCGTCGAGCGAGCCGCGGCGGCGCGCTTCTCGGCCAGGTCACCCTCGGTGAACTTCGGGTCGAAGGTCATGATCGAGATGAGCTTCCTCATCTGCTCGGTCGTTGGATTGCGGTAGGTCTCGAAGAGGACCTTCATGCCTTCGGACGGTCCGTCGTTGGGCTGGAACAGTTTCACTCCACCCACTCCGGAGCCCATCGTGATGAGGTGCGAGACCAGTTCGGGACGTCGCACCGCGACGCGCAGCGCCATCATGGCGCCCAGCGAGTTCCCGACGAGTGCCGCCTTCTCGATGCCCAGCGTGTCCAGGAACTGGATGATGCCTTCGGCGTTGTCGCGCTCGGTGTACTTGACCGGATCCGAACCGCCCCACCCGATCATGTCGAGGGCGAGGACACGGAAGTGCTTCGCGAGTTCGGGCATGTTCTGCTGGTAGTTGCTCCAGCCCGATGCTCCGGGACCACTGCCGTGCAACAGGACCAGCGCGGGTCCCTCGCCGGCTTCGCTGTAGTGCATTCGCCAGTTCTTGGTCTGTACGAAACGACTCGTCGATTCTTCGGTAAGACTCATCTCACACCTTTCTCAGTGTTTTGTTCGGTACTGCCGGACAACTTGTCCCTTGGCGACGTTCGCGGAGGCTGTCGGCCGACAGTCCCGGTTCCCTCGACACCTTTCGCGTCACCCACGTGACGCTCGAATTCGTACGATGGTCGCGATGGCGACCGCGACCACGAGCCCCGCGCCGTAGAAGACGTCCTGGACCCAGCCGCTGTAGCCGAGCAGCTCCAGACCGAAGATCCCGGTCTCGAGGAAGTAGATGCCGATCAGCATGCCGATCGGGTTGAACTGCCCGGGTTGGACGACGGCGGTGCCGAGGAACACCGCGGCCAGCGCCGGGAGCAGGTAACCGGCCGACCCGCTGGCGGCGAAGCCGCCCGTCGACGAGACGAGGAGGATTCCGCCGATGCCCGCGACCAACGACGCCACGAGGTATGAACCAGCGCGGACCCGGTCGACTCGGATGCCGGCGAGACGCGCGACCTCTCGATTGGCGCCGACGAAGAGCATGTGACGCCCGAGCGGCGTCCAGGAGCGAACGTAGGCCAGCAGCAGGACCAGCGCGAGGCCGTAGTAGAAGGAGATCGGCAGGTCGAGGATCGGATACAGCGACACCCTCGCGAACGAGGGGTCGTTGATCGACACCTGACTGGAGGACGAGATCCATTCGGCTATACCGACGAGGAACGTGCCTGTGCCGAGCGTGACCACCATCGACGCGACACCCACCTTCAAGACGAAGAAGGCGTTTATAGCCCCGCAGGCGAGGCACATGAGGAGGGCCACCACGCAGGCCCAGGCGACATTCCAGTGGTGGAGCGACACGAGCACCGGGACCGTCGTCGCCGAGAGTCCGGAGATGGAGGCGATGGACAGGTCGAACTCGCCGACCGACAGGGTCAGCAGGGCCGCGACGCCGAGGAAGACCAGTGTCGACTGGGAGCCGAAGATCGACTGGAAGGCCGCGATCCGGCCGAAGGTCGAAGGCCGGACCAGCAGGAAGTAGCCCGCCATCACGGCCCACACGAGGATCAGGGCATACCGGCTGAGGAGCCAACGCACCTTCTCTCCCCAGGCCGTCGGTTCGGGCGTGGTCTTGACGTGGTGGGACACCGCGCCGAGGTCGAGCGACGTGTCCCCCGCGTCAAGCACCTCACCGGGCTTGACGGTGACGTCCTCGAACTGCTTTCGAAAGTCCCTGTCGGTCATCTCATTTCCTTCACATCGCTATGGCCGTACACCATGTCCAGGATGTCGTCCGGCTCTCGACTCGTCGCTTCGGACAGCGAACCGTCGACGGAATAGACGAGTATCCGGTCACACACCTCGGCGAGGTCCATCGTCTCGACGCTCACGAGCAGGACCGAGACGCCATCCATCGCCACCTTCTGGATCTGGCGGAGGATCTCCTGGTGCGCACCGACGTCGACCGCCTGGGTCGGCTCGTGCAGGACCAGGAGACGCGGGCCTACGGTCAGCCATTTCGCCATCAACACCTTCTGCTGATTGCCACCGCTCAGTTGACGAACGAGGAGCGACGAGTCGCGAGGGCGGATGCCGAGATTGTCTGCAGACTCCATGGCGACCTTCTCCTGCCAGGCGTGGGGCAGGAACCACCATTTGCCGCGACGGGTCACCGTCGGCAGCGCGATGTTGTCGCGGACGGAGACTTCAAATGCCAACCCGTCGCGCTCGCGTCGCTCCGGAACGAGCGCGATCCCCGCCTTGGTGCACGCACGAACGGTGGCGTTGGTCAAGTCGACCGTCGACCCGTCGACCGTGACCGAACCGCTCGTCGCCGCACGCGCGCCCGAGATCAGGTAGGGAATCGACTCGAAGCCGCTGCCGCTGAGGCCCGTAATGCCCACGACCTCGCCTTTGTCGATGGAGAAGTTGATCGCGCTGACCGCGTCGCCGCTGAGGTCGCGCACTTGGATGGACGGTTCGCGGTCGTGCTCGATGGCACGCCGCTCGATCTTGTTCAGTGACTTGCCGAGCATGAGACGCGCGATCTCGGGCTCGGTGAGGTCGGCAGTCGTCAGTGAATCACCGACCACGACGCCGTCGCGAAGCACGGTCACGCGCTCGGTCACGAGCATGATCTCGAGCAGGCTGTGGCTGACGAGCAGCACCGACGTCCCCGACGCGACCTCGCGCCCGATCGCCTCGTAGAACTCGATGAGCTCGTCGCGGTTGAGCGACCTGGTCGACTCATCGAGGACGATGAGGCCCGAGCCCGCCGGCGTGTCGCGCAGGGCGCGGGCCATCGCGACCGCGGCGCGCTGCGAGACGGGGAGCGCCCCAACGAGCGACGTCGGTGCGACGTCGGAGTTGATTCGTGCGAGGGCCGCCTCAGCGACCTCGTTCTGATGCTTCCAGCTGATCCGCCGGGCGAACCTCGACTTCTGGAATCCGCCGACACTGATGTTCTCGGCGACGGTGAGGTTGTCGATGAGCCCGAAGTCCTGGTGTACGACCGAGACGCCCGCCTTATGGATCTGACTCCACTGGATCGGCACCGTCATGGGGCGGCCGTCAACGTTGACGGCCGCCCCATGATCGGCAGCGTGATAACCGGTGAGGATCTTCACGAACGTGGACTTGCCCGATCCGTTCTCACCGACCAGCCCGTGGATCTCCCCAGGCTGGATGATCATGTTGAAGCCACTGAGGACGCGGTTGGTCCCGAACGTCTTCGAGACGTTCGCTACCTCCAGTCGAGCAGTGGCCTCGGCATTCATGGGTTACTTGAGTCCCCACGCCTTGAGGTACGGCGCCTCGAACGCGGCTTCACCGATGTGGTACCAGTTCATCGTCAAGTAGTTGCTCTCGTTGAGCGTGACGCCCGCGAGACCCTTCTGAGTGAAGATGTAGGTCGGTCCGACCGGCTCGGGCGAGACTGCGTCTCCGGAGAGGATGCGCAACACCGCGTCGGCGTACTCGTAGCCCACCCACTCGATCGGGTTGCCCGGGTCGGCGAGGATGGAACCCGACTTCACGTCCTGAAGACCCGCCACTCCACCGTCGGCGGAGAGGATGCGCACCTTGTTCGTGAAGCCGGACGTCGCGATCGCGCCGGTCACCGGCGGCAGGTAGCCGTCGACGGGAACCGTCACGTAGTTGATGTTCGGATTCGACGTCAGTGCCGCGGCCACGCTCGACGGCAATTGACTGAGCGCCGGGGTCTGGGTGTCGATGGAGGTCACCTTGCACGCCGGGCAGTACTTCTTGAGATCGGTGATCTCAAGGTTGCTGGCCGCGGTGGTCGAAGGCGAGTCCGTGAGTCGAATGACCAGCACGTTGGCGTGACCCTTGCTCCGTACGATGGTGTCGAACGCCAGCAGCGCCGAGAAGAGGTCGGTCTGCGCCGTGCCGTACGTGAACTGGAGGTTCTTCGTCGGCGTCACACCCGGGTCCGGTGGCTCGTTACCCACGATGACCGGGATTCCCGCGGTCGCCAGAGCCTGGAAGCCGGTCGGTGCCATCTCGTAGTCGATGTACGAGGTGACCACTGCGGCGGCTCCCTGCTGTGACGCGTTGGTCAGACAGGTGGCGACCGTCGTGGGCAATCCACCACCGTCACAGACCTGCACGGTCGCACCGAGCTTGGCGAGCGCGGCGGTCATCGTCGTTCCCATGCCGGCGAGCGAGTCGACCGAGTTGGTGATCGGGATGTACCAGACGACCTTGCCCTTGAGGTTCGCGGGGTGCGCGACCGTCGGCACCGCCGACAACGCCACCTTGCCCGAGTACTTCGTGACCTGAGCCTGTGCGTAGGCGAGTCCTGTCTTGGTCGTGAAACTTGCCGCCCCTGACGATGTCACGCCGACCAACGCTGTGCCGAGAGTTCCCAGCGCCAACGCGGCGGAAGCGACTGCCAGGCTTCCCTTCTTGTACCGACTTGTCGTCGTCATTCTTCATCCCCTTGTTTATTGACACGCTGCGTTCGCAACGCGTTGACTTCTCTTCCAACGGTGGGAGGAGGGCACTGCTTGAAGCGGCACCTCGCTTCTCCCTGCTGGCCTCCCCCCGAACTGCGGACCACCAGGTCACGAATCCTTCGACAATCGTCGAGTGCTTCGTAGGTTGTGCGGGGTCTAACCCTTCGCACGATCACGATGCGATTGATCAAATCGCTAGGTCTCTACGCCAACGCGGTGACGCCCTGGTCCGCGGAGCCGACCGGATAGACGATGCCCGGAGGCGACTTGTGCATGGCGTCGGTGGGTTCGTGACCCCAGATCGAGTTCGAGGTGAACGTCTGGACGACCCATTCGTCGTCGTCACGGATCGTGTAGCCGCCGTAGCCGTACTCGATCTTGACGCTCGAAGGCGTGTCGACGTAGAACGACGTCATGAGGTCGTTCGAGTGTCGGCCCATGGTCAACACCACCGGATACTTGCCGTCGCCTTGGTTGATGATGTCGATCGCCTTGCCCACGTCGTTGAAGTCCTGAACCTCGAGCATGAGGTGGTTCATCCCGGTCATGCCCGGCATCTCGCCGAGCGCCAGGGTGTGGTGTCGGCCATTGACGTGGTAAAAGCGGATGTTGAACCGATCGAAGACGATGCGGTCGCTCAGACGCAGTCCCAGGACCTTGGTGTAGTACTCGTCGCCCGCCGCGAGGTCGGGAACGAAGATCACCACGTGACCGAGCCCCTGCGCTCCGGTGACGAAGCCCGAGACGCCCCGAGGCGAGTTGAATGACGTCGGGTTCGCCTTCTTGCCCCAGATGACCTCATGGCGGTGGCCCCAAGGATCGGTCCACCAGACGAGGTCGGCCACCTGGCGTTCCTCAAGTTCGTCGGGCTTGCCCTTCTCGAACTCGACACCGATCGAAGTCAGATGTTCGACGAACGCGTTGAACTTGACCTCGTTGGCCGTGGCCCATCCGATGTAGCGGATCTCATCCTGATCGGCCGGGTGGATGGCGAGGCGGTAATTCAGATCGTCGATGCGCAGGCGCACCGCGTCATCAGCCCCCCGGCCCGCATACTCCGCTCCGAGGATGTTGGTCCCGAAACCGATCCACTCTTCGAAATTCGGCGAACCGAACCCCACATAGCTAAGTGAATGAATCATCGAATCGCCCCCCGGCCCCTCTACGAGGCGGACACACCTGTTGTGCCCGCTCACTGCCACTTCTCTCTAGCAACTACTAGAGGAAATGCTTACTTCCCTCTAGTAGTCATTATAGAGAAAGAAAGTACACGGACTCGCTCTGCTTTGTCAACACACAAAAGTGAGAAACTTCTCAATTACTGATGTTTATCTTGATCAGGATTTTTACTTCCCAACTTCTAGGCCTGCACCACTCTGTTCGTGTGTCGGCCGAGCCCCTCGCCTTCGAGCTGGAGAACATCTCCCGCCTCGAGATACGGCACGTCGTCGTGGCCGAGCGACACGCCCGCAGGCGTTCCCGTGTTGATCAGATCACCCGGTTCGAGCACCATGATCTGACTCAAGTACCACACGACGTAGTTGACGTCGAAGATCATGTCACGAGTGGAACCGCGCTGACGGCTCGTCCCGTTGACATCCAGCGTGAGTGCCAGATTCTGCGCATCACCCACCTCATCAGGTGTGATGATCCAAGGTCCGAGGGGATTGAAGGTCTCGAAGCACTTGCCCTTGTCCCACTGACCACCACGCTTCATCTGGAAGGCACGCTCCGAGAGATCGTCGGACAACACGAAACCCGCGATCGCCGACGCCGCGTCGGACGGTGAGTCGAGGTAGCGGCATCGTTTCGCGATGACGACACCGAGTTCGACCTCCCAATCCATCTCGGTGGCGCTTCGAGGTCGCAGCACGTCGTCGTTCGGCCCCACCAGACAGTTCGGCGCCTTCAAGAAGACGACCGGCTCGACCGGTATCGGATTCCCGGTCTCGTTGGCGTGATCGCGGTAGTTAAGCCCGATACAGACGATCTTCTCGGGCTTGACGAGCGGGGCGCCGATTCGCTGTCCCGCGAGGTCGACACTCTCGAGTGCGCCACTCGCGAGCAACGTTGCCAACTCCTGCACGCCCTCGCCCGCCCAGAACTCCTGGTTGAAATCCCCGAACGACGTCGGCACCGCGAAGGCGCCTCCACGTTCGTCCATGACGATAGGCACTTCATGTCCAACGTCGCCGATCCTGAGTAGTCGCATCTTGTCTCCTTATTTGAAGTTCGTCACAGCACCGACGCCGCGTGCTCGCCGATGATCCACCCGAAGCCGAACGCCGTGAGTAGTCCATTCCCCGAGCTGTAACCGTCGGCGCTGGGCCCCGAGATACCCGCGGCCGAACCGCCCCCGGCGTAGAGGCGTCGCAGATGCGTTCCGTCAGGGCGAAGGACCCGCCCGCTCGTGTCGACACGAAGTCCACCCTGGGTCGTGAGGATTCCACCCGTGACCCATGCGGCGTAGAGAGGAAGCGCGAGGGGTCGAAGCGAAGGTCCGATACCGGGCGTCGCCACCGTGCCCGAGATGGCGTCGACGAGCTTGCTCACCGCGATGCCGGTCGCCCTCGCTAGCTCCTCGAGATCCTCATAGCGTCGCCAGGCACGCGCCTCGCTCGAATCACGCATGAGCTCTGAGTTCGACGCTGCCTCCATCGCCTCCTCGTCCCACACCAACAAGGAGCGTTGCGTTGGTTGGCGCATGAGGATGTTCCCCAGTTTCGAGTAGCCCTGCGCAGATTCGACGACGAATCGGTCGCCGTCGGGGTTCACGAGTACCGCGCCCAGAAGGGGCAGCGACGGATTGAGCCTGGTGCCCGTCTCTCTCACCATGAGCCCGTGGCCCAGGAAGGCTCCCATGTTCTTGGTCGCGGCACCGGCCCGGACACCCCACTCGATGGCGTCGCCGGTGCTCGTGCTCACCCCTCCGTAGACGCGACCGACGGCGTCAGGCGCGTAGCGCGAGAGCATCTGCTGATTGGCGCCGAAGCCGTCGGCGGCGAGCACGACCGCGCCGGCGAGCACGCGCTTCTCTCCCGTCGGCTCGAGCACCGTCGCACCAATGACGCCGTCGTCGCCTTCGATCAGGCCGGTCCCGGGCGTGCTGTCGACCAGGGCAATCCGAGACGACAGTCCAACAGCTCGGCGAAGGGTGTCGATGAGTCGCGAACCGCCGACACGCCCCACGTCGGTGTGGAGCCTTGGGACGGACTGACCAGCCCGGGGCATGTCAATCCCCAGCTCGAGCGGATAGTCGAGGTCGTCGGCGAGCCACTCGACGTACCTCGGCGCCGCGCGGCAGAGTGCGAGAACTATCTCCTCGTCGCTCCGATCACCGCTGACGGCCATCAAGTCTCGCGCGTGGCGTTGCGGTGAGTCGTCGACCCCGGCGTCACGTTGGAACCGCGTGCCCCCGGCGGCGAGGGAACCGCTCGAAAACTGTGCGTTGCAGCCCTGACGCACGCTCTTCTCGAAGATCGCGACCGACTGGACGCCGGCTTCGACGGCGCGCAGCGCGGTCACCAGACCACAGGCGCCGCCACCGATGACAGCGAGGTCCACCTCTAGGTCGACACTCTTCACGTGAATCGCTCCTAGGCCGTCTGGGCGTCTCGCTGCGCGACGAGGTCGAGAGCGATGTCGACGATCATGTCCTCCTGGCCGCCGACCATCCGGCGCCGCCCGCACTCGACCAGGATCGAGCGGGCGTCGATGCCGTACATCTCGGCCGCCTTCTCCGCGTGGCGCAGGAAGCTTGAATAGACGCCCGCGTAGCCGAGCGTCAAGGTCTCTCGGTCGACGCGCACCGGGCGGTCCTGGAGCGGGCGCACGAGGTCGTCGGCGGCGTCCATCAACCCGAACAGATTCGTACCGTGATCCCAACCGAGTACGTCGACCGCGGCCACGAAGACCTCGAGGGGCGTGTTGCCGGCCCCGGCGCCCATGCCCGTGAGCGAGGCGTCGACGCGCACCGCGCCGTGTTCGACCGCGGCGATCGAATTGGCCACCGCCAGACCCAGGTTGTGGTGGGCGTGGATGCCGATCTCGGTCGACGGATCGAGCACCGCTCGATAGGCGTCGACGCGCGTCGCGACGTCACGCATCGTGAGGCGACCACCGGAATCGGTGACGTAGACGCAGTGCGCGCCGTAGGACTCCATGAGCTTGGCCTGGTGGGCGAGCTCCTCGGGTGGGGCCATGTGCGAGAGCATGAGGAAGCCGGCGACGTCCATGTCGAGTTCGCGAGCGCGCTCGATGTGCTGGGCCGCGATGTCACCCTCGGTGCAGTGGGTCGCGACCCGCACCGACCGGACCCCCAATTCGTACGCGCGCTCCAGGTGCTCGACGGTGGCGATACCCGGCAGCATCAGCGTCGTGAGTCGAGCGTGGGTCAACGCCTGCGCCGCGGCCGCGATCCACTCGTCGTCGGTGTGCAGGCCAAAGCCGTAGTTGAAGCTCGATCCGCCGAGGCCGTCTCCGTGCGCCACCTCGATGGCGTCGACACCGGCGGCGTCGAGGGCGAGGCAGATCGAGGTCAGGTCCTCGACCGTGTACTGGTGCTTGATGGCGTGCATGCCGTCTCGAAGCGTGACGTCCTGGATGTACAGGCCGTTGGCGGGCGTGAAGTCGGAGCGAAAGCTCATTGTTGTCCCCCGTGTTGAAGTGTTGCGATGCGCTCCGCGGTGATCAGCGCCGCCGAGGTCATGATGTCCAAGTTGCCGGCGTAGGCCGGTAGGTAGTGCGCAGCCCCCTCGACTTCGAGGAAGACCGTGACCTTGAGGCCCGGCCCGCGCCAGCCGATCTCTCGCGCGACGAGTGGATTCTGCGCATCGAAACGTTCGAACTGCACCGCCTGCTTCAGGCGGTAGCCCGGCACGTACTTGCGCACCTCTTCGACCTTCGCCTCGATGGCCGCCGTGATCTCCTTGGTGTCGCCGTCGGCCACGAGACAGTAGACGGTGTCGCGCATGAGCATCGGCGGTTCGGCGGGGTTCAAGATGATGATCGCCTTGCCCTTGCGCGCGCCACCCACCTTCTCGATCGCGTGCGACGTCGTCTCGGTGAACTCGTCGATGTTGGCCCTCGTCCCGGGGCCCGCGGACTTGGACGCGATAGAGGCGACGATCTCGCCGTAGGCCACCGGCGACACGGAGTTCACGGCTGCCACGATGGGGATCGTCGCCTGGCCGCCGCACGTCACCATGTTGATGTTGGCAGCGCCGAGGTGTTCGTTCAGGTTCACCGACGGCACGACGAACGGCCCGATCGCCGCTGGCGTGAGGTCAATCATCCGCTTGCCCAGGGGCTGGAGCCGGGCGGCGTTGGCCACGTGCGCCTTGGCGGAGGTGGCATCGAAGACAATCTCGATGTCAGCGAAGTTGGCCAAGGCCATGAGACCGTCGACGCCGTGAGCGGTCACGGGGACGCCCATACGCTCCGCGCGGGCCAGGCCCTCGCTGGTGGGGTCGATGCCGACCATCGCTCCCATCTCGAGCGACGTAGATGTTCGCATGACTTTGATCATCAGGTCGGTCCCGATGTTGCCCGATCCGATGATCGCCACCTTCGTGGCACCGCTGCCCTGCTTAGCCATTGATGAACTCCGCTCTCACTGATCCCAATCCTTCGATCGACGCCTCGAACCGGCTCGGCCCGGTCACGTTGACCATGGGGCCGAGCGCTCCCGAGAGAATGAGGTCACCCGCGCGAAGTGGCTTGCCCAGCGCGCACAGCGTGTTGGCGAGCCACACCACGGCGTTCACGGGGTTACCCATGCACGCAGCACCCGAGCCGCTCGACACCTCCACGCCACCGCTGCTCATAGTCATCGTCACCGCCCCGACGTCGACGTCCTTCAACAGCACCGGCTTCAGTCCCACTGTGAACAGCCCCGACGAGGCGTTGTCCGCCACCGTGTCGAGGATCGTGATGTCCCAGTCGATGATGCGCGAGGCCACGATCTCGAAGGCGGGAACGACGAACGCCGTCGCCCTGATGATGTCCACCGCGGTGACCACCCGGTCAGGGAGGTCACGTTCGAGGACGAAACCCACCTCGGCCTCGATCTTCGGCTGCAGGAGCCGACCGAGAGGAACCAGTTCCTCGTCCCCGTAGCCGCACGTGTTCAACAGTGCTCCGAAGTCCGGACTGCCCACGCGCAACTGCTGCTGGACCGCCTTCGACGTCAGTCCGGCCTTCCAACCGATCACCGTCGCGCCAGCTTCGACATCAAGATCGATGTTCATCAACTGGACCTCGTACGCGTCCTTCACCTCCATGCCGTCGAGTAGGTCGCGTACCGGCGCGCAGGGTGTCCGTGTCTGCTGCGCTTCACGAAGTCGTGCAGCCGCTTGGCGCTTGAGGTCATTCGTGGTCGTCATTACAACGTCTCCCTGGTCGGTGTGAGGTCACTCTGTTCTTCGGTCGTGCTGTAGCTCCCACGGTGGAAGAGGAGTGGCGTGACGTTGCGCGCTGCGCGCAGGTCCACCACTTCACCGACCACCAGGTAGTGGTCACCGACTTGGTGGATGTCGTAGAGAGTGCAGTCGAGCCACGCGACGGCTTCTTTGAGGATCGGTGACGACGTGGGACCGGGCCGCCAGTCGACGCCTTCGAAGCGGTCGGTGGACTTCGACGAGAACTTCGCACTCAGGGCACCGTGGTCCGAACTGAGTACGTTGCAGCAGAAGACTCCGGCTTCCTTGATCAGCGTAAAGGTGCTCGACGTGAGCGTCACGAAGAAGCCGACCAGCGCCGGATCGAGCGAGATCGAAGTGAAACTGCCGACGACGAAACCGACGGGTTGACCCTCGGCGACCGAGGTGATGATCGCCACACCCGTCGGGTAGTACGACATCACCAGGCGCATCGCCTCGGGCGACACGGGTGTCGTCGTCGAGCGCTCGCTCACGTCCGCGCCCATCACAACGCGTTCGCGTTCGCGGGTTCGAAGGGCACGACGATACCCGGCGGATTCTTCAAGAAACGTTCCGATCGCGAGTGACCCCAGATGGTCGGTGTCGCGTACGTTCGCGCGACCCACGTGTCATCGTCGACGACGAAACCTCCGTACCCGTATTCGATCTGAATGCTCGACGGAGAGGCGATGTAGAACGACACCATCTTGTCGTTGGTGTGCTTGCCGAGCGAAAGCAGGATGTCGACGTCGTTGGCGCGACAGGCGTCGATCGCCTTTCCCACGTCATCGAAATCGGCGACCTCGAGCATTATGTGGTTGCACCCCACCTTCCCGGGGACACCGACGATGGCGAGGGAGTGGTGCCGCCCGTTGACGTGGTAGAAGCGAAACGTCGCCGTCGGCGAGGCGATCTCATCGGAGTACTTGAAACCCATGACGTTCGTGTAGAACTCGTGACCGGCCTGCAGGTCGGGCACGACGAACACGACGTGCCCGAGGCCCTGCTCGCCGGTGACGAACGACTTGATACCGCGCGGTGACGTGAAGGTCGTGGGCATCGACCACTTGCCCCACGAGATCTCCTGGCGTATGCCGAAGGGGTCGACGAACCACGCGAGAGCGGCCACCTGGCGCTCGGACCTCAGTGCCTCGTCGCCTTCGTTCACCCGCAGGCCGGCGTCGCGTAGGACCTGGAGGTAGCGATGGAACTCGCCCTCGGTCCGGGCCCCCCAGCCCGCGTACGCCAATTCGTCGCGTTCGCCCGGATGCACGGCGATCCGGTAGTTCACTTCGTCGATCCTCAGGCGCACGGCGCCGTCGACCGCTCCCTCCACGAGTTCGGCACCAAGAATCTTCGACCCGAAGTCCCGCCATTCGAGGTAGCGGGGCGATTTGAAGCCCACGTAGCTCAGTTCATTGATCACGAATCTCCCCCACTAACTCGCAGCGAGGGTCTCCGCCCGGAGATATGCTTCCCTCTAGCAATCACTATAGTTTGGAAGATTAACACGAACAGAGCTTCCGTCAACCCCAAATCTCAACTTCTGCGCCCCGGCCGCAAACGCGAAGGACGAACTTGCCTGGTTCGCGGGGAGCGAAATTCAGTTGGGGTGTGGGGGCCTTCCACCATGTGCCCGGAGAGAGAAGGATGCCAACGACCATGATCAGCACTTCTGACTACTTAAATGGAACCTATGGCTAAGAAGAGCGATCGTATCGGTGAGCGCCGACACAAGCAAGGGATCGAGTCGCGCCGGCGAATTCTCGAGGTCGCCTTCGAGATCGCCTCAGAGCGCGGCTACGACGGGACGACCCTTTCCGAGGTGACCAAACGGGCGGGGATACCACCGAGCTCCGTCTATTGGCAGTTCGAGAACAAGGATGAACTCCTCGCCGAAGTCGTCGAGGTCTACTACCGCGAATGGCGCGAGAGCCAGACTCGGTGGACCAACGACGTGCCGCCGGCGTCCCTGTCCGAGACGGTGGACATGGCGATGCAGCGCCTGACCCACGGACTCTTGAACCAGCCAGACTTCCAGCGTCTCGGTCTGATCCTCTCGCTCGAGCAGCGTGTGACCGAACTCTCGTCTCGAAAGCGGTTCCGCCAGATCAGGATCGAGACCCGTGAACTGCTCGCCAATTGGTGGATGCAGACACTGCCCGAGCAGCTCGGCGAACGACGTCGTCAACTAGCGAGGGAGATCGCGGTCACGATGATCGCTGTCTCCGACGGCCTCCTCGCCGAGACTGCGATCGACGAGGAAGTCGACATCGAAGGTCCCATCCGCATCATCACGGCCGGTCTCATCGCGGTGCTGACCGAGCACGATGGTCCGACGTAGCCACCGCGCGAGGACATCACCAGCCGTTGCGCGAGCAGCCGTACTGATCCGGGACCCATCCACCGGTCACTCTCATGCCGATCAGGATCTGCTGGTCCACCGAGGCCTGCCCGGCCAGGGGCGCGAACCTGGTCCCGCCGTACTGGTACCAGGTCGAGTTCAGGAACCCTATCCCCGAGCAGCGCGGACCGGTCATCGACCAGTTCCCACCCACCTCGCAGATGGCGACGTGCTGCCACTCCGCTCTGAGTTGCGCGATGCTGAGGCGGTTCGTCGAAGCGACGCCGGCCAACAGGGGCACGGCTCGCGATGGGGCGGTCAGGTGGTGGGCCGCCTTGGGCTTGGCGACCGGCTTGGTCTCCAAGGCGCCCACGGGTGACGGCACCACCATCGATACGACGGTTGCTGCGAGTACTGCATACAGGATTCTTCGCACGGTTCTCTCCTTGCCCGCACCATGCGCCGAGACACCACGAAGCGACCAGGTCGCGGGTGCGCGGCACAAGACTCGGCGGAAAATTGGGATCCCCCACCAAGGGGTGCAGTTGGGTTGGTCACTGTGGTCCACAACGTTGTGGGGTGACGACGAAGCAGTCGATGCTGCGGATGCAATCCTACCCCGGTAACCAGTTTTTTAGAGCACTTTTCGGGGTGGCGCGACCTGTTTGAACCCTTTAATCAGGGATAATATCCATCGAATCTTTTTCAACCACGCACAATTATGCGCTGGTTTGCGAGTAAAACCAAGAATCTCGCCGCGATACGGCGGAGCGCCCGACGGGCTCGTTCTAGATGAATTCCTTGTACTCCTCGAACCAGTCGCGCACGAGTGCGAGGATCTGATCCGAACTCAGCGCCTCGAGGTCGCTGTCGATCGCGGCGACGACCTTGGCCGCCACGTCGGGGTGCTTGCGCTCCAGGTACTGCGTGAAGTGCAGCATCTCGTTCGCCTTTCCCTTGCCGTGGCCGATGAGCACGATCTCCGACGCCGGGCGCACCGCTTCGGCGATCGACTCGTAGAACGCCGCACTCTGGTGGTCGGTGTCGTGGCCGTGATGGTGCTGGGCCTCGCGAACGTGCTGGTGACGCTCCTTCTCGTTGGGTGCGTGGATGGCCTCCGGCTTCGTTCCGCTCTCGACCCCGGTCGCCCAGACCCTCGCCTCGTCGCGCATGATCGCCACCGCAACCAGTCCGTGTATGGATTCACTCATGGCAAACCTTCCTCTCATCGCCAACCTACCCACCGGTCCGCTCGTTGCCAAGTCGGAGAGGAGGGTCCGAAGCCCTGAATTCTTCGGGAAATTACCCTTTCGCGCCCTCCCGGAGACCCGACGGACGCTCGAGGATCAGCGCTGGTTGTACCTGACCCGGCACTGGCGGCCGTTGGGGAAGGTCAGCGTGAAGGTGAAGACACCGCTGCGAGATCGGGGCCGAACGCTCACGAGGACGTCGAGCCGGGTTCCGGTGTCGTGGGTCACGAGCGTGGTGGTGCCGGAATGACTGGTGACGACCGGTCGTCCGAAGAAGCCGGTCCCGGGGATCGAGAGCGTCACCGTCCGGCCCGCGACCGCATGCCCGATCACCCGGATCGCGTGGGGGATGACCGGCGGCGTGGTCACCAGGAGGTTGAAGAAGAACCTGCCGGTGTCGCCACCGCTGTCGGTCGTCGTTCCTCGAACGACGTACGAGCCCGCGGCCAGGGGACTCGCGCTCGAGACCAGACCCGTCGGCGAGACGAGCAGGCTCGGTGCCCCGGTCGTCTGCGCGTAGGTCACCACGCCAATGTTCCCCCTCGTCGCCAGCTGCTGCGCGAACGTCGATGAGAGCGTCGTCGTGGTCGACGCCTGCGTCGGTAGGTTCTGCGTGATCACACCCACCACCAGGGTGAACGTGAACGTCCCCTGGTCGCCGAACTGGTCACTCGACGTCCCCGAGGCCGTGTACGTCCCCGCCGTCAACGGACCGCCGGTCGTGACGACGCCCGAACTCGACACGAGCAGGCTCGGGGCACCGCCGGTCTGTACGTAGGTCACCGGTCCGCCGTTGCCCGACGCCCCGAGTTGGTTCGTGTATGTCGAAGAACCCGCCACCGTCGAGGGGAACGACGTCGGCGCGACCTGGGTGATGAGCCCCACCTGAAGGGTGAACGTGAACGTCCCCTGGTCGCCGAACTGGTCACTCGACGTCCCCGAGGCCGTGTACGTCCCCGCCGTCAACGGTCCGCCGGTCGTGACCACGCCCGAACTCGACACGAGCAGGCTCGGGGCACCGCCGGTCTGTACGTAGGTCACCGGTCCCGGATCACCGGTGACCGCCAGCTGGGTCGTGAAAGCCGCGGACGACGTCGGCGTCGTCGAAGCACTCGTCGGCGCACTCGCGAGAGGACAGAGATAGTCACCGTCGAGCCGATTCGACGGGTACTGGGTCATCGCGACGCGCCCGCCCGTGAACGAGGGACCGAGGCACGCCGCCTGCGCGTTCGCGAGGTCCCCGCTGCCGGGGACCCAGACCTGACTCGTCTGGAAGGTCGAGTCGGTGCCGCCGGTGATCTTGCCCCATTGGAGGTCCGTCGAGTAGATCCCGACGAAGGCGACGCCGACGCTGGACAAGAACGCGATCGAGCCCTGCAGCATCGCCTGGTCGTTCAGGTCCGACGTCGCGGACGGGTCGTAGCCCGGCTCCAACGTCTCCCACTGGTTGCCGGTCTCGACGTCCAACCACCAGTGCGCCGCCACCGCCGCCTGACCCGGCGCCAACGCACCGTTGGCGCTCTCGGCGGCGATCGCATTGCCCAGCGACGACCGGGCGGCGTTCCACCCGTAGTCGTACGAGCAGGGGACCGAGTTCGCACCGAGGCAGATCTGCGGACTCGACTGCCCGGTCGGCCAGTTCGAGGTGAAGGCCGGCCCGGGGTTGGCGGTGTTCATGTAGAAGGAGGGTGCGCCGTTCACGAGTCTCGACGCCCAGCCCAGTTCGCGGGCGAGACAGGGGTTGGCGGAGAAGGGGTGGCCGTCGTTGACGCCGACGACACCGAAGCCGACGTCGGTGGGCGGCGATCCGCCGCACTGGGGATAACTGATGTCATAGCCCGTCGAGCCCGTGGGTGCGCTCGTCGCAGCCTCGGCGAGGGGGGCGGAGACGAGGATTCCTGAGCAGGCGAACAATGATGCGGCCAGGGCTCGCGCGAGACGGAGGAGCACGTCTTTCGATGCTAGACCGGGCTCGTCCCTCGCGGAAGAGCGGTGACGTTACGATTCGGTGTCGTCGCCGGCGCCCTCAGTCCATGTAGGCGCCGCCGTTGACCGAGATCGACTCCCCGGTCAAGAACTCCGCGTCGTCCGAGGCGAGGAAGGCCACCACCTTGGCCACGTCCTCGGGCGTCTCCAGTCGGGCGAGGGGCGTGTCGTCGATCCAGGACTGCCTCACCGTCTCGGGGTCGGTGCCGCGCAGCTGCGCCTCCCACGCGAGCTCGCGTGTCTGCATGGGCGTCGCGACGAAGCCCGGGCACACGCTGTTCACGCGGATGCCGAAGGGTGCCAGTTCGAAGGCCATCGCCTGGGTGAGGCCGAGCACGGCGAACTTGCTCGCGACGTAGTCGGCGAGGAAAGGCACCCGCCCCTGCTTCGCGGCCATCGAGGCGGTGTTGATGATGCGACCCGGCGTCCCGAGGGCGATCATCGCCCTCGCGGCGGACTGGCCGCAGTAGAAGACGCCGTAGGTGTTCACCTCGAAGTTGCGGGCGAGGTCCTGGGGCGAGATGTCGACGAACCGCTGCATCTTGGAGATGCCCGCGTTCGAGACCCAGACGTCGAGTCGGCCGTGCTCGCGAACGATACCGTCGACCAGCTCGTCGCAGGCGGCGGGGTTCGTCACGTCGAGGCTGAAGGCCTGCGCGCTCTCGATGCCGCCCGCGACACGCTCGGCGCTCGCCAGGTCGATGTCGGTCACGACGACGTGATAGCCCCGGGCTCCGAGCGTCGAGGCGATCGCGGCCCCGATGCCCGATCCGGCTCCGGTCACGCACGCTAGTGGTCTGGTCATGATGAACTCCTCGCGAGTAGATGAGAGATCGGTGTGGTGGCATCCGTGAGGCGCACGAACTCGTGGTAGCGCTCCTCGTAGAGCGCGACGAGCGACGGATCGGGTGAGATGACCTCACCCTCCTCGAGTCCCGTGGTCACGTACGACCAGTCGTCGATGACCCCCGCCCCGATGCCCGCGATCACCGCCGCGCCGTAGGACGCGCCGGGGTGGTCGACGATCGAGATGAGGTCCCGGTCGAGCACGCTCGCGAGGATCTCGCGCCACAGCCTCGACTTCGAGCCTCCGTTGGTGATACGAGTACGTCCGATGCGCAGTCCGCCCTCGGCGAAGACCTCGAAGTGCGAGCGGAACCCGTAGGCGATCGCCTCGAGGAACGAACGGTGGATGTCGCCGCGGGTCGTCGCCAGGTGCAGTCCGACGACGACACCGCGCAGGTCGGGGTCGTGCAGCGGCGTCTTCTCGCCGAGGAAGTACGGCAGGGTGATCAACGCGCCCGGCGTGCTCGTCCCCGCCGCGTCGTCGAGCTCCTCCAGGGCCACGCCGTCGAAGATGGACTGCTCCCAGCGCAGCAGCGATCCGCTCGTCGCCATGCAGCCGTTGGGCAGCCACTTGCCGGGCATCGGGTGGCTGTCGAGGTAGAGGCGCTCGTCGAGGAACACCGAATCGCTCACCGCGAGGATGTCCCCTGCGCCGCCGAGCTTCACGAGGCAGTCGCCCTGCTCGACGAGACCCGCCCCGAAGGCCGACAGCACGTGGTCCGCGCCGCCCACGACGATGGTCGTCCCTTCGCGCAGTCCGGTCGCCACAGCGGCGGCGGCGCTCACGACACCGACCACGTCGCCGGGCATCCTCACCTCGAGCGAAGCGGGCCACGCGACACCGGTCGCGGCGGTCACGGCGTCGAGTGGGGACATGTCGATGGTGTAGAGGCCGCTCTCCAGTGCCCAGTTGTGCTCCACGTGGGCGCTCGCCCCGAGGCGGCGGGCCAGCCAGTCGTACGAGCCCTGGATCGACGCCGTCGCGCTCCACACGTCGGGCTCGTTGCGCGCGAGCCAGAGCCCCGTCGGGGCCACCGACTGCTGGGACAGGACCGAACCGGTGAGATCCAGAAGGTCGAGTCCGTCAAGCCTCGTTCGGATCTCCTTGATCTCGACGGTCGCCCTCGCGTCGTTCTGCAGGATCGCCCGGCGAAGCGGTGCGCCGGCGGCGTCGAGGACCAGCACGGCGGGCACCATACCCGCCACCGCGACCGCCGCGACGTCGCCGTTCGAAGAGCCGGACTCGGCCAACAACGCGGGGACCAGGATCCGCACCGCGTCCCACCACTCCCGAGGATCGGCTTCCGCCCATCCCGGGTGGTCACTGTGGAGCGCCACGTCACGTGTCGACGATGCGACGATGCCCCTCTCGGGGTCCAGGAGCACCGCCTTTACCCCGGAGGATCCAAGATCGATGCCGAGCAGCAGGCGTGGCCCTGACTCAGGCACTGCGCGCCGCATCGATGAACCGCTTGACCCTTTCAGGCTCGACTTCGTTCCACGTGTAGCCGTCTCGCTTCAGGTCGCTGCCGACGATGCAGCCGTCGGCGAACTTCAGGTACTCCGCGATGGTCCCGGACTTCGCGCCGGTGTTCAAGAGGACGGGCACCGAAGGGTCGACCGCCTCGCGCACGTCGGCGACGGTCCTGACGTCGGGCTCGCTGCCGGCCATCGGTCCCGACACCAGGATCACGTCGGCGAGGCTCGACACGACGGTGGACTTGGCCATCTGGGCGGGTGTGCGCTGACCGATGCTCGAGGCGAACTCGGGCGTGATGTTCGCGAAGATGGCGAGGTCGTCGCGACCGAAGTTGTGGCGGTTGCGCAACAGCGTGGCGGCATCGGGATTCCAAGGACCCATGTCGGACTCCCACGAACCGGTGATCACCTCGCGCATGAAGAAGGCGCCGCTACCCACGGCGATCGCCAAGGCGCACTGGGCATCCCAGAGGAAGTCGACACCGAAGGGTCGGTCGGTCGGTCGGCACTCGGCGGCGACGCGCGCCATCACCGCCGACGCCTCGAGTCCGGCGTGCAGCTGGTAGGGCCGGTCGCCCTCGTTACAGAAGAGGATCGCGTCGAATCCCCCTTCGAGCAGCTTCTCGGTGTCGCGTTTGACGTGGTCGATCAGTCCCTGCACGCCCGCCGTCGCGTCGTAGAGCGGGGTGCCGGGCAGCGGCGGCACGTGGGCCATGGCGATGAGTGGCTTGGCCACGTCCGGGAAGATCGTTCGAAATCGGGACATCAGTCCTTCTCCTTCTTGAATGGCTCAACGTGTTGGATCTCGACACCTTGTTCCTTGAGTCGGCGGACCACCGGGTTGTCCGGGGGGGCCGTGGTGATGAGCAGGTCGACGATGCTCGTGGGCGCGACCGTGACGAACGCGATCTGGCCGATCTTGGAGGCGTCGGCGAGCACGACCACCCGACGTCCCGATTGGATGGCCGTCTGCTTCACGCACGCGTCGTCCAGGTTGTAGTCGGTGAGTCCCTTGACGTCGCTCACGCCGGCGACGCCGAGAAAGACCGTGTCGCAGTTGAGGTCGCCGAAGGAGGCCTGCGCGCGCGGACCCACGAGGCTCAGCTCACCGATGCGCACGACCCCGCCGGTGACGATGGTCCTCACCGAGGCCCGGGTGCTGAGCTCGGTCGCGATCAGCAGCGAACTGGTGATCACCGTGACGTTCATGTCGTCCTTGATGGCCTTGGCCATCTCGAGGGTGGTCGTGCCGACGTCGAGGACCACGGTCTCGTTCTCGCGCAGCAGGGCGGCCGCGGCCGCCCCGATGCGGCGCTTGTCCTCGGCCATGTGGGCCGCGCGCTGGAGGATCGGTGGCTCGAACGACCGACTCTGCACCGAGATCGCGCCTCCCCGGGTCCGTCGGGCGAAACCGGCCGTCTCCAGTAGTTCGAGGTCGCGGCGGATGGTCATCTCGGAGGTCCCGTACAGCGCGGCGAGTTCGGTGATGCTCGCTTCGCCTTCTACTTGCAGGCGCTCGGCAATGGTCGCCCTGCGAGTTTTGGTGTTCACCCGCCCATAATATGTGATTTTTTAACAATCAGCGGTGAAAAGTTGAGACATTTTGACACAATGAACGCACCGCGACGCGCCAGCGGGGCCCGACCCGCCGGTCTCAGGGTCGGTCGAAAGCGACCGTGGCGGCCTCACCCGCCGTCGAAGTCGAGCCACCCGATACGGTCGCGCCAGTGACCACCGTGGACGAGGACATCCTTCACCGCGCGTCGCACCGACGTGCTCTCGTCCAACAGGGAGAAGTCGGCGACGTGCGTCCGGAACACGAACTCGACGACGTCCTCGTCGTCGTCGCGCCACGTCGGCAGCAACTCGAAACGGCGCTGGAAGCGGACGATGTTGCTCTTCGACGAGAGGTACTCCTCGAGGCGGTCGTCGAGCATCCACGACTGGCAGGTGGCGAGGCGGCGTTGGTGCACGGGCCAGATCCGCTGGACGACCTCGCGGGCCCGCTCGAACGTCGAGTCGAGCGCCCCGGGCGAGAGCTCCGTGCCCTCGGGGATGTGGACGCCGAGCGCCGCGTCGCCGCGCCGGAAGCCGACACCGCGCTTCGCCGCTTCGTCGTCGTCGTACCACGGCTGAGGACCCAAGGAACCCGCACCCAGGGTCAGCCGATGGAACTGGAGGCTCTCGATATGGACCACGTCGCCGCGCAACGTCGGGATCATCCACCACCCGGCGTCGACCCCGGCCGAGGAGAACTTGCGACGGTGGATGAGCGCGTGACGGCGCAGAATCCCCATCGTCGCGCGCACCTCGGCGAACGAGCAGCCGGCGTCGCGCAACGCGGCGCACGCGCCGCGGTAACACAGCGCGAAGACGTAGAAGTAGAAGTGGCGGCCGGGTGGACCGCTCGCCTCGAGGTCGGGCCAGATCGGGACGGGCGCCTCGTGGTCGCCGCGATGGCTCTCGATCATCGTCACGACGTCGGCCAGGAGCCCGAGCCACTCCGCGTCTCGCTGGAACGCCTCCCACGATCCCGCTGCCTCGAGCAGATCCGTTTGTTCGACGGACAGTTCTTCGAGTATCTCGGTCAGGTCGGACCTGGTGAAATCGCGAGCCCGGTCGAGTTGGTCCTTCGACGCCGGGCGAAGGTCGCGACGCATGCGACGAACGACGTCGGGCTCGTCGAAGGTCATTCGGGGTCGAGTGGTCGAAACGCGACGCCCATCCTCGACAACCGCTCGAGGTGCACCACGAGACGCTTGCGCAGGTCGCTCGCCATCGTGCTCGTCCCCCACACGACTTCGCTGAAGGCGCACAGTCGCGGGAACGCCATGTAATCAAGGTGGTCGCGCGTCGAGATGTACTCCGTCCAGAGTTGGGCCTGAGCGCCGCGGACGTGGTGCCGCAACGACACCTCGAGTCCGGGCGGATAGACCGACAACGAGTAGACCTTCTGCCACGTCGTGAAATACGGCAAGGGGGCGAGCGCGGTGGGTTCGTCGGGACTGTCACTGCTGCGCCAGTCGAGGTACGTGAAGGACATCGGCGCCATCACGACGTCGAATCCCCGCCTCGCCGCTTCTATCCCTTTCTTCGAGCTCCGCCACGCCATGACGACCGTGCCGTCGAGGACCTCGGCGTCGAGGACCTCGTCCCAGGCCACGACCTCGTGGCCCGCCCGTTGCAGGGCCGCACTCACCCGCGAGGTGAACAGGCCCTGCAGCTGTCGGGCCTCGCTGAAACCGTGCGCGTCCATGACTGCACGGGCGAGTCGGCTCTTCTCCCACTCGGTGGTCGGGCACTCGTCGCCGCCGATGTGCACCGGACTCCCGGGAAAGAGGCTCGCGACGTAGCAGACGACCTCTTCGGCGAAGTCCAATGCCTCCGTGCCGGGATTGAGGACGTGCTCGCTGATGCCCCACCTGGTCCAGACCTCGACCGGCTCGTCGACGTTGCCCAGTTGCGCGTACGACGCGATGACGGCCTGGGCGTGACCGGGAAGGTCGATCTCGGGGATCACCTGGACGCAGCGCTTCGCCGCGTGGTCGCGAATGGTCGCGAGGTCGTTCGCGTCGTAGAAGCCGCCGTGGGCGACCCCGTCGTCGACACCGTCGTCCTCGTGTCCGAGTGGCGACGAGCGACGGCGCGAGCCGATCTCGGTGAGACGGGGCCAGGTGGGTATCTCCACGCGCCAGCCCTGGTCGTCGTTCAGGTGGAGGTGCAACTTGTTGAGGCGGTGCGCGGCGATCAGATCGATGAGCCGACAGACGGCGGCCACGCTCCAGAAGTGGCGCGCGACGTCCAGATGCACGCCCCGCCAGGGGAACTTCGGACCGTCGTTGATGACGAACTTGGGCAGTTCGATCCTCGCCAGCTCCGAGCGCACGATCCCCCAGACCTCGACGGGCATCATCTGGCGCAGAAACGTCAGGGCGTAGGCGACGCCGGCCGGCGAACTCGCCTCGATCGTCGTGCGCTTGTCGGTGCGCAGCTCGAAGTCTTCCGCCCTGTACTGGTCGTTACGCACGATGTCGATGTCCGCGGTCGAACCGTCGGCCACCAGCTCGATGTTCCAACCGACGGCGTTGCGAAGGTCCGCAGCGAACACGTTGACGACCCATCGCCAGTCATGGTCGACCGCGATGCGCAGGGGCGACTCCCACGCGACGCCGCCCGGTCGAGCGGCCATCGAGCGAGGTTGCGGGACCAGGCCGAGGTTCACTGCTTATCGTTCACCGCGTAGCAGGCCGTACGGTGCGTCGGGGACAGCTGCACCATCGGCGGAGTGCTCATGCGACATTGTTCCATGGCGAGCGGACACCGTGGGGCAAAGCGGCAGCCGGGACCCGGATTGATGACCCGCGGAGGTTCGCCGAGGTCGTCGGCGCCTTCGAAGTCGGTCGGGCGAAGTCGGGGATCCGGGGCGGTCGACATGAGGAGACGGGTGTAGGGGTGCTGCGGGGCGCCGATGATGTCCTCCGTCATGCCCTCCTCCACGATGCGTCCGGCGTAGAGCACGATCATCCGGTCCGCCACGTACCGGGCGCTGGCCAGGTCGTGGGTGATGTAGAGCAGCGACACGCCCTCGTCATCGCGCAGCGCCTTCATCACGTTCAAGAGACCGATGCGGATCGACACGTCGAGCATCGACACGGGCTCGTCGGCGAGGATAAGCGAGGGCCGCGAGGCGAGGGCCTGGGCGAAGCCGAGGCGCTGCCGTTGCCCTCCCGAGAGCTCATGCGGGTAGCGCCCGAGCACCTCCGCGCCCGGGATGAGTCCGACCTTCTCGACGAGCGCGACCGCCTCGTCGAAGCGCGCCGCCTTGGCGATGTCGGGGCGGTGCAGCTTCAGCGACCGCAGCAGGCTGTGTCCGACGCGCAACACCGGATTGATCGAGCCGAAGGGGTCCTGGAAGACCATCGGCATCCGTCCCCGCACGGCCCGACTGGACTTGCGACCGAGGACCTTGCCCTCGAACAGCACCCGGCCCGACGTCGGCGGGTACAGACCAGCGAGAACGCGCGCGATGGTCGACTTACCCGAACCGGACTCGCCCACCAGGGCGACGATCTCGCTCGGCGCCACCTCGAACGAGACCTCGTCGGTCGCGTGGAGCATGCCGCGCGAGCGAAACCCACCGACGCGGAAAAGTCGTGAGAGGCCCTCGACTCTGAGGACGGGCTCGCTCATGCCCGCTCCAACTTGTTCACGAGATGGCAACGCACCGCGTGGCCCTCGACCGTGACCAACTCGGGACGGACCTCGCGGCATTCGTCGCTCGCGTGGGGACAACGAGGCGCGAAGAGACATCCGGGGGGCGTGTTGACCAGCGACGGGGGATTCCCCGCGATGCCCGTGAGAGGTCGCAGTTCGCCGAGCAGCGAGGGGAAGGCCTCCATGAGACCCTGGGAGTAGGGGTGGCGCGGCCGGTTGAAGACCTCGCGCGTCGCACCGAGTTCCACGACCTGACCGGCGTACATCACGGCCAGCCGGTCCGAGAAATGCGTGACCACGCTCATGTCGTGCGTCACGAAGAGCACCGAGAACCCCAGGTCGCGTCGAAGGGTCTCGACCTGACGCATGAGCGAACGCTGCGCCACGACGTCGAGAGCCGAGGTCGGTTCATCCATGATCACCAACTTCGGCTCCAGCAGCAGGGCCATCGCGATCATGGCGCGCTGGCGCATCCCGCCCGAGAGTTGGAACGGGTAGCTCTTGAGGTGCACGGGGTCGATCGAGACCATGGCGAGCACCTCGGCCGAGCGCGACGCGATTCGCTCGTCGTCCCAGTCGGTGTGGGCCTTGCACGCGTCGGCGAGCTGGGCTCCGATGGTGATCGTCGGGTTGAGTGCGTTCATCGCGCTCTGCATCACGACCGAGATGTCGCGCCAGCGGTGCTCGCGGAGCTCCTCGGGAGTGAGCGACGTGAGGTCCACCCCGTCGAAGACCACCGAACCACCGGTCAGGCTCGCCGGGTAGGTGAGCAACTGCGCGACGGCGAACAGGAGCGTCGATTTGCCGCATCCCGACTCACCGACGATCGCCAGGAACTCGCCGCGCTCGAGGTCGAGCGTGACGCCGTCGACGGCGAGCGCCGGACCCGACGGCGTCGCGTACTCGACGCTCAGGTCGCGCAACTGGAGGATCGGTTCACTCACGCGCGCACCTTGCGCAAACGCTTGGCCGAGACCGGGCGCAACGCGGGGTTCGCGATCTCGTCGAAGGCGTAGTTGAGCAGCGCGAGGGCGCTGCCGAGGATGGCGATGGCGACGCCGGGCGCGAGCGCCCAGAGCGGCAGCCCGATGGAGAGCGCCTCGTTGTTCTGCGCCCAGTAGAGCATCGTGCCCCACGATTCGGTGTTGATGTTGCCGAGTCCCACGAACTGGAGTCCGGCGGCGGTGAGCACCGCGTAGAGCGCGGCGCTGAGGAAGTTCGCGACGATCAAGGACGTCATCGGCGGGATCAGCTCGACCGTGATGACGTACCAGCTCGATTCCCCCCGGGCCTTGGCCGCCAGCAGGTAGTCGCGGTTGCGCAGCGACAGGGCCTGCACGCGCAACTGGCGCGCGCCGTACGACCACCCGGTGATCACGAGCACCAGCACCATGAGCCAGAAGCTCGCACTCTTGAGGTAGGCGGTGATGACGATGATCAGCGGGAAGGTCGGGATGACCAGCACGACGTCGGTCACCAGCGAGAGGAAGTCGTCGACGATACCGCCGGAGTAGGCCGCGGTGATACCGATGCCCACCGACAGGATCGTCGAGATGAAGCCGACGATCAACGCGATCATGACCGACTGGCGTGTCCCCGCCATCAGCTGGGAGAAGACGTCCTGTCCGAACGACGTCGTGCCGAGCGGGTGGGCCCAGGAGATGCCGGCCCCGGGCGTGTAGATCTCCGCGGCGGGGTCGTCGGGGGTGAACCAATTGGGAAACGCGGTGATGACGAGCAGGACGAACAGGATGATCGAACCCGTCATCGCCTTCTTGTCGCGGCGCAGGAACGTGCCGATGCTCCGCAGCACGTTCAAGGCCGACGAGAGCACCCTCACGAGTTACTCCTCGTGCGCGGGTCGAGGATGGCCGTCGCGATGTCAGAGATGAAGATCGCGACGAGCACCGCGACCGTGATGAGCAGGAACAGCGACTGCATGAGCGGGTAGTCCTCGTTCTGCACCGCCTGCAAGAGCGTGAAGCCGAGCCCGGGGTAGTTGAAGACGAACTCCACGAGGATGGCGCCGGAGATCACGAAGCCGAGCGACATCGCGAAGCCCGTCAGGTTGGGCAGCAACGCGTTGCGCCCGGCGTAGTGCCAGAGGATGCGGCGGGGCTTCAGGCCCTTGGCCCTCGCCATCTTCACGTAGTCCTCCGCGACGACCGTGATCATGTTGTTGCGCATCGTGAGGATCCAGCCACCGATCGAGGTCAGCAGGATCGTGAAGGCCGGCAGGACCGAATGCCACAGCACGTCGCCGACGAACGAGAAGCTCCAGGTCACCGTGGCCGTCTCGGTATACCCGCCGAGCAGCGGGAACCAGCCGAGCGTCAACGAGAAGAACCAGACCGACAGGAGGCCGATCCAGAAGTACGGGAACGCCGAGATGACGATGAAGACCGGCGGCAGCAGACCGTCGAGCAGCCCGCCGCGTCGCCACGCGGCGATCGCACCCAACGCCGTGCCGATGAGGAAGCCGAGGATCGTGCTGACACCGACCAGCCCGAGCGACCACGGCAGTGCGCGCAGGATGACCGTGCTCACCGGGATCGGGAAGTAGCTGAGCGAGAGCCCGAGGTTGCCGTGCACCGTGTTGTTGATGTACTCGAAGTACGACGCGATCAGGCTCTGGTGATTGTTGATGCCGAAGGCGACTTCCAATGCCTTGATGGCGGCGGGGTTCACGTGGCCGTGGAACTTCGCCATCATCGATTCGGCGGGGTTGCCGGGCATGAGTCGGGGGATGAAGAAGTTCACCGTGAGGGCCGCCCACAACGCAATCAGCAGAAAGCCCAAACGCCTTACTAAAAACCTCATCTCCCGACTCAGCCCCGCACTTCGTTAGCCCAGTGGCTTCAGGTGCAGCAGAACGACGCCCCAGTCAGGCTGGTTGTACAGCGCCGGCTGCGCGTAGGGGTTCTGCGGCGTTGGGAAGCCCGAGTACTCCTTGTTGTTGTACTGGAACCAGTCGACCTCTTCGAGCACCGGGATGACCGGTGCCTGCTGGACCATGATGCTCTCCAGCTTGTTCATGATCGTGTGCTGCGTCGCCGAACTCGTCGTCGCACCGTACTGGTTGAGCAGCGCGTCGACGGCCGGGCTGTTGTAGCGCTCCCAGTTCGACGCGGCGGCCTTGCCGATCGGCGCCGAGTTCTTCGAGTACAGCCACTGGCGGAACTCGTAGAACGGCGACGGTCCGCCGGTCTCGACGTTGTAGGCCAACTGGAACTTGCCGGCGTAGACGTCGGAGTAGAAGTTGGTGCTGGCGACCGGGTTCACCGTGATCTTGATACCGAACTTCGTGAGCTGGTTGGCGAGGACCTGCATCGAGGCGATCCAGTCGGAGTAGCCACCGTTGGTGATCACCGTGAAGGACAGCTCCTTGCCGTTCTTGGCGTAGACACCGCTGCTGTCGAGCTTGTAGCCGTCGGCCTTCAGGATCGACTTCGCCTTCGCGGGGTCGTAGCCGTTGCCGGCCGCCGAGGCAGCCGAGCTGCTGCTCCACGACGAGAACGTCGGCGACACGATGCCGGTCTGGTTGGCCGGTGGCTCGTAGCCGTACTCACCGATCTTCGAGATCGCGCTGCGGTTGATCGCGAAGCTGATCGCCTGACGCACCGCGGCGTCGCTGAGGCCGGGCACGGTCAGGTTCGGGAACAGCGACACGTTGGCGACGGGCGGGAACCAGTAGCCGTTGCCGGCCTTCTTCGCCACGAAGTAGCTCTGGATGTTCGGGATGAACTGCGCGCCGTAGGCGGACTGACCCGTCGCGAGGTACTCGTTGGCGGTGTTGTTCGTCAGGAACGCCGGCATGTTGACCGTCTTCACCTGCGCGAGACCCGGCTGCCAGTAGTGGGGGTTGGCCGTCCACTGGATGTTCTGCGGCGAGCACTTGGACATGATGTAGCCGCCAGTGCCGACGGGGTTCGCGATCGCGTTGGTCACCGGGTTCGCGATCTTGCTCCAGAGATGCTGGGGAACGATCGGCACCTGGTCGGCGACGTAGTAGAAGTACGGCACCGCGGAGGTCGAGAAGTTGAACACAACCTTGTTGGTCCCCGACTGGGTGACGCTCGAGAGGACCGACCACACGGCGTTCGAGTCCAGGGCCGGGTACTTCTTCATGAGGTTGAAGGTGTAGACGACGTCGGCCGCGGAGAACGGCGAACCGTCGGTCCATTTGACGCCCGAGCGGATCGTGAACGTCAGCGTCTTGTCGGCGTTGCTCCACGCGTACGCCGAGGCCAGCCACGGCGTGACCTTCGCGTTCGAGAGCGCGTCGATGAAGTCCAGCGTCTCGTAGGTCAAGCCCAGCGAGTACGGCGACGACGTGGGAAGGAACGGGTTGAACGCGCACGCCCACGTCTGTCCCTGCTCGTTGTCGAGGTTCAACGGCACCTGGCCCGACGCGCCGGCGACCGATGGCGCCACCACGCACGTGCTGGCAACGAGGGCGAGAGCCAAAGTGGCGAGACCCCCTTTGATCTTTTCTCTCATAGTCATGCTCCTTATTTAGAGAACCCGAGGGGTTCGTCGGTTCACAGTACTCACTACCTCTTGCCGCTGCCCAGCCACCCGTACGTCGTCCCCGAAAGGCGGGCACGGCGGCTATCGAGTCACATTATGCGATTTTTTAACAAATTTCATCTCGAGTTGAGAGTATTTAACAATTTCGTCGACAATGACGAAACTAATTCTCACGATGCGGCTGAGCGGAGGGACCGGCCCGCTTTCACAGTGCGGGTCCCGGGTCGAACTACACCCCGAGCGTGATCTTCGAAAGCCCGGGCGACGTGTCGATGGGGCGACCTCGTAGCTCTCCGAGTCGAAGCGCCAGCACCTGCCCGAGGACCACCTCCGCCAGGCCGAGACTCCAGTTAGGGACCGACTCGTCCAGCACGATCTGGTCGTCACACGTGAACTCGCCGCGCTCGGCCGGTCGCAGCACGACGGTGCGCATGCCGGTGTCACGGCAACCTTCGAGCATCATCTCGCACAACTCGTCGGTCATCTCCTCGGTGACGACCAGCAGGAGCGTGGAGTCGGCTCCGTCGGCTCCAATCGGTCCGTGCGCGAAATCCGACGCCGCGTAGGCCTCGGACCGGATACCGGTCACCTCACGGATCTTGAGCGATATCTCCGAGGCGACCGCGAAACCGATGCCGCGGCCGACGACCGTGAGTCCTCTCGAGGCGTTCAGCAGAGGCGCCGGTAGTTCGGACGCGAGCGCCCACGTGGTGACGCGTTCGACCACGTCGGGCAGTTGCCCGAGCCCCTCGAGCTCGCTGCCCTTCAGCGCTTCGACGAGTTGGGCGAGCGCGTGCCACGTGGACGAGAACGTCTTGGTCGAGGCGATGGCGCGTTCGAGGCCCGCGCCGAGGTCGATCACCGTCTCCCCGTTGAGGGCGATGGGCGATGTGACGTCATTGGTGATGACCGCGTTGGGTCGCCCCTGGTCGACGGCCTGCTGGAGGACCTCGGCGATTCCCGGAGAGCGGCCCGATTGGGAGATCACCAGGACTCCGGCGCCGGTCAAGTCGATTCGGTTGCCCCCTTCGTAGAGCGAGGGCGCCGCGAGTGCGACGAGGAGGCCGAGTTCACGTCCCGCGAGGTACTGGAAGAAGAGCGCCGCGTTGTCCGAAGAGCCTCGCGCACCGACCAGCGCGTGGGTGATCGCGTCCCACGACCGAGCCGCTCTTTGCGCGTTCTCCATCCCGGATTGCGCCCGACGCCGCAGGATTCCGGCCTGCGAACGGATCTCCTCTTCAAAGATTGTGGTCATTCACCCTCATTCGTTCGTGCGCCAGCACGCGAGACTCAACCGAAGTGTAGTGGGAGCCCTCCCGTCGCCGACTGGCCCGCGGGGCCAGCGGTTACCCCTGGTCGGTGGCCGGATGCTCGAACAACTTGGCCGCACCGCGCAGCGTCCCGTCGTTGTCGTTGACCTCGATCGCGAACGTCGACCCGTCGAAGAGCGCCAGGTCGACGAGTCGGGCGTTGCCCCCGCCGAGGTGCACAGTGTCGGCGTCGAACTCCTCGACGAACGCGTCGATCGCCTCGACGAGCAACTCGTTCCACCGACGCTGGTCCCGCGCTCGGAACCTCTCACCCAGGACTTCGTCGTAGGTCCCGCCGTCGCGAAAGACCTTGTCGCCGACGTCACGGATCTTGACCACCGAACCGTCGACGACGAGCGCGATCCCAAAGCCGGTGCCCAGCGTGAAGGCGAGTTCGCGACCGTGCCCGTTGCAGTAGCCCAGCGCCGCGAGCGTCGCATCGTTGACGACCCGGATGTCTCGCGGGCACGCGGCGCGCAGGGCGTCTTGGAGATCGAACCCCCGCCACGCCGCGAGTATCTCGGGATCGACATCGGTGGTGATCCCTCCTGGGCGCGAGAGATTGCCCGGCTCGATGACGCGACCGTCGACGAAGTCACCGGGAAAGCCCACCCCGATCCTCGTGCACCCGCTCTGGACGATTTGGTCGACGACGACCTCGATCAGACGTTCCGGCGTGCACGGATAGGGAGTCGGCACGCGCCGCACCGACTCGATGAGCTGTCCGCTCGAGTCGATGAGGCCGAACTTGATGGTCGTCGCTCCGATGTCCACGGCCAGAATGCTCCCAGTTGTCGATTCCACGGCCGTCACCAAAGGAAGTGTAATGAAACGCGTGAAATCGACGTGGGCAACTCGGGAGTGCGTACTGTCTGTAGTCGTGACCTGCGCCCCTGTCTCGGACGACCATCGAGTCTCGGCACCCGTGATGACAGCGCCCGCGCCGTACTGCGCGCCTCCGACCATCGGCCCGCGACCGTGAACGACGAGGTCCTGGCGAACCGTCCCGAGCCCGCGACCGAGGTAACGTTCCCACCACTCGCGTTCGCCAACGCCACCGGGATCTTCATCCTCATGGGCGCCACGTCATCGATCTTCGGACCCCTGCTGGTCAGCTTCACCCGGCATTTCAACCTCTCCCTGCCGAGCGCGGGGGCGGTGCTCAGCGTCTACTTCGTCGGCGCCAGTCTGGGCGTCCTGCCTGGCTGGCTCGGTCTGAAGCACCTCGAGGGGCGTCGGGTCCTGGTCTTCGCAACCCTCACATTCTCCATCGGCGCAGCGGGCGCCGCCGCGGCTCGGTCCTGGCCACTGTTCCTCGCGAGCGTCTTCTGTCTCGGCCTTGGTTTGGGCGGTCTGGACATCGGGCTCAACACGCTGCTGCCGAGAACGTCGCTCGAGGGCCGAGCCCACCGTCTCAGCGTCGCCAACGCCGGCTACGGCGTCGGCGCGGTCATCTGTCCGATCATCATCGTGCTCGTCCACCCGGAGAACTTCCGGCTGATCTTCGCCGGCATCGCGGTGGTGGCGCTGTTCCTCTCGCTCTCGAACGGTGGCGTCGAGGCGCGGCCGCTGCGCGCCGAAGAGCGCCAGCAACGGATCAGCGCGATGAAGTCGCGTCGTCGACCGATGCTCGTCACCTTCGTGGCCGCGTACATCTTCTACGTCGCCGTCGAGACCGGCGCCGCCGGCTGGATGGCGACGCAGCTGCACGGCGAAGGGTTCTCACAATCGATGGGGAGCTTCGTCACGGCGGGGTTCTGGGGCGGACTAGCCCTCGGCCGCATGCTCGGCGGCCCCCTCTACCATCGCCTCTCGGACAAGAAGTTGGTCCTTGGCGGACTGGCTCTGGCGACGATGTTCTGCTGCCTTGCGTCGTTTCGAGTCCTCGCCCCCTACGTCTATCCGGTGCTCGGCCTCCTGATCGCCTCGGTGTTCCCGATGGGCCTCATGTGGTACTCAACACTCTGCCCCCACGACAGCGACGGCATCTCGTGGCTGATCCTGTTCATGATGGTCGGCGGTGTCGGAGGCCCGGGCGTCATAAGCCTGATGGTCTCGATGGTGGGCGTACACGCCGTGCCGCTCACCATCGCCTCCTTCGCAGCAGTGGACCTCGCGATCTTCCTGAGCGCGCTGCGCTTCAAGCCTCTGGTCCTCGCCTGACTGAAGCCGCGGTCCGAAGGGCCGCGACCTCACGACGCGGGCTCTTCGCACTCTTTCGAAACCATGCGAGACTCTTCGCGTGCGACGGACCATCCTGCTGACACTGCCGGCGATGGTGCTGATCGTGAGCGTCTTCTTCGTGGGACGTTCGAGCGCACCAACGAAGAAGACCGCTGAAGTGACGACGACCACACTCGTGCTCCAGGCGCCCGCGATCAAGGAATCGTTCACCCCGCTCCCCTGTTCGAAGGACACGACCATCGGGATGGAGGGCTGTGCCGAGCACATGATCCTCTCGCTCGATCGCGAGATCGATTCCCGGCGACGCAGCGTCTTCGTCCGCCTGGCCGACACGCCGTCACGGCGACACTTCCTACGCGCCGAGTCGGATTGGTTGACGTTTCGACGAGCGGCGTGTCTGAGTGAGGCGGACGTGAATCGGGGCGGCACGATCGCACCATTGGATTTCGCCGAGTGCGTCGTGCGCCTGAGCCGTCAGCACCTGAGTGAGTTGGACGTGCAACTGGCGAGTTACACGTCACACTGAACGTCCGATCAGTCACGACCACACGGTCGTTGTGACGACTCGCGGCCGTTCCAAACCTCGTCGCGGCGGTGACACAATGGTTCATGGATGAAATCGAACCGCTGGAACTGGCCCGACAGATCGTCGCTGAACGCTTCCCCAAGGCGCAGGCCGCCTTCCTCAGTGGAAGTGCGTTGACCGCCGACCGGACACCGACCTCGGACCTCGACATCGTGGTCTTCCTCGACGACGACCAGCAGGCCTTTCGAGAGACCATCCGCGAGCACGGTTGGCTGATCGAACTGTTCGTGCAGACCCCGTGGTCCTTCAACTACTTCGTGAACCTCGAGACGAGGGCGCGGCGTTCGCCGCTGCTGCAGATGTGCGCCGACGGAGCGATCCTCGTGTCGGTCGACCACGCCGCCGAGAACTTCCAACTCGAAGCCCATCGTCTCCTCATGAAGGGCCCGCCACCGATCACCCAGGACGAGATCGAGCGCCGCCGCTACGAGTTGACCGATCTCCTGGATGATTTCGATGGCTCAACGAGCAGTGACGAGCTGGCTTTCGTCACGGGCGAGCTACTCGTGAAATCCAGCGAGCTCGTGCTGCTCACGGCGCGCCGCTGGCTCGGCACGGGCAAGTGGCTCGCGCGCCAATTGGCCAAGCACGACGCCCAACTCCTCGGAAGGTTGAACGATGGCGTGCGAGCCGCACTCGGCGGCGGCGACCGCGCACCGCTCCGCAGCGCCGTCGAGGACGTCCTCGCCACTGTCGGAGGGCCGTTCTCCGAGGGCTACCGGATCACGGCCAACGTCTTGCCCAAGCCGACCAGGTTCAAGGACCCGGCCTAGCGACACTTCACCACGGACCGCGCGCACGGCGGCGCTGCGGTCAACGCGAACCAGAGGTCACGTCGAGCGCCACCGTTGCCACACCAGTGTTCGCCCGGTGTGGGACTTCGCCTTCTTCTCCGACGTCTCCTTGCGCGCAAGCTCGAAACCCAGCTTCGGCGGAATGGCCGCACTCGCCTGGTTGGCCTCGTCCATCCGGATCTCGACGACCCGAACCGCGGGGATGAGCCCGAAGGCGGCGTCGACCAGGCACCGCGCCGCGGCGGTCGCGTAGCCACGACCCATGAGTTTCGGATGGACCCAGTAACTCACCTCGATTGCACGAGGTCCAAGTCTCGCGTTGTTGAGCCCGGCCATGCCGGCGAGCTCGCCCGTGTCGCGCGCGAAGATGAAGTACTCCCAGGCCTCGTCCTTCTCGAAGGCTCTCTCGCCGTCCTCGAGGAGCCACAGGACCTCTTCACGCAGTGGCACTTTCTGGGCCCACGACATCCACTGGCTCAACTCCGGCTGGCTCTCCTCGATCGCCACCATCGCGTCGTCAAGATGCACCGGCCGCATTCGTCGAAGCTCGATGCCGTCGAGCGCGAAGATGTCAGGGAGCAGCGCCACGGAGACAGTTTTACAGTCATCACAGTCCGCGCAGCGCACCCCACCTGACAAAATCTCGCGTAGCCGAGCGGCGTGACATGGGCGCCAGCACGCGCCGGTCATAGTAAAATCGAGGTCACCTCCATGTAGTCGAAGGCCCACGTGACTTCAAAGCTCGCAGCGGACGTCCAAGCCATCAGCGGACAGTGGTCCGAAGGACTGAGCCTCGCGTCACTCATGCGATCGCAACTGGAATCCGTGGCCGACGAGCCGAACGTCGACCTCGTCGCGATCGGCAAGGCCTCGCGCGAGATGGCGGCGACGGCCGAAGGCGTGCTCGGTGCCCGGGTGAAGCGGCGGCTGATCGTCTGCGACGCCGAGAGCGCCTCCCTCGGCGAGCCCGACGGTGCCGTGCGCGTCGGCGACCACCCGGTACCCGGCGAAGCGAGCGTGGGCGCCGCCCGCGACCTCGTCGACTTCCTCGACGACGCCGACGCCACCGACCTCACGCTCTTCCTCGTCTCGGGCGGTACGTCCAGCCTCTGCTGTCAACCCGAGCCTCCCCTCGCCGTCGCCGACCTCCAGGGCCTCTGGGACGCGGCACTTCGCTCGGGTATCGACATCACGACCTTGAACAGGATCCGAGCCGCCTCGTCGTCGATCGCCGGAGGGGCGGTACTGCGACACGTTCGATCTCGGGAGTCGCTGAGCCTCATAATGGTCGACAACGTGCTCTCCGGTGCGCCGTGGGTCGGCTCGGGCCTCACGTACGAGTTCGACCCCCCTCGCGACGAAGTCGAATCGCTGGTCGGCGCGGTCGGGCTCGAAGGCACAGCGCTCGGCGCCAAACTCCTCCAGGCGTTCGCGAATCGCAGGTCGACCATGGCCCGGCCGGTGACCGTGCGTCACGAGAACCGGGTCCTGGCGAGTCCCGAGATGCTGCTCGCCGAGGCGGTCAAGGAGGCGAGTCGTCGCGGCTACCACGTCATCAACATGGGGAGCCGGATCCACGGCGACGTCCAGCACGCGTGCCACGAGTGGGCCAACGTGCTCACCCACGTGTCCAAGGTGAAGGGGAACCACTGCGTGATCGGCGTTGGTGAGTTGACCGTCCAGGTGCACGGACAGGGACTGGGTGGCCGCTGCCAGGAGTTCGCCTGGTCCATGGCGGGCTTCCTCGATCACTTCGGCCGCGACGCGGCCTTCGCCGCGCGCGCCTCGGACGGACGGGACTACCTTCGCGGCGTCGGGGGCGCCTGGGTGGACACGTCGACCAAGCGGCGCGCCCACGCCGTCGGCATCGACTGGCTCCACCTCAAACAGGAGAACGACAGCTACCGCGGACTCCTCGCGGTCGACCAGCTCCTGCCCGGTGGCCACACCGGCTGGAATCTCTGCGACATCTACGTCGCGGTGCTGTAGGTGGGAACGGACGTCGCACGTCGTTCGCCCGGTTTCTGAGCGGGAACTATCTTGATGCGATGACCAACACCGCGACTACCGACTCGACGACACGCGAACGTATCGGCTTCGTCGGGCTGGGAACGATGGGCGCGTACATGGCCGCCAACCTCGCTCGAGCCGGCTTCGACCTGGCGATATGGAATCGCACACCGGGCCGGGCCACGGCGTTGATCGAGCTCGGTGCGCGCGAGATGGCGACGCCCGCGGACGTGGCGCGCGAGAGCGACATCGTCGTGCTCTGCGTCACGGATTCACCCCAGGTCGAAGCGGTCCTCTTCGACCGCGAGGGAGTCGCCGACGGGATCCGCGACGGCTCGCTGGTCATCGACTGCTCGACGATCAGTCCCACCAAGGCCCGTGAGTTCGGCCAACGGCTCCTCGTCCAGGGCGTCTCGATGCTGGACGCCCCCGTCTCGGGAGGATCGGAGGGGGCGAAGCTCGCGACCCTCACGATCATGGTGGGGGGCGAGGCCGTCGACTTCGAACGCGCCACGAGCGTCCTGGGTGCCATGGGTCGAAGTGTGAGCCTGCTCGGTCCCCTCGGCACCGGTCAATGGGCCAAGGCGATCAACCAGGTGATCCTCGCCGGAACGTACCTCGGTGTCGCCGAAGGGATCACGCTCGCCTTGAAGGCCGGTCTCGACGCGCACGCGATCGTCGGTGCACTCGCGGGCGGGGCCGCAGCGTCGTGGGTCCTCGACAACCGCAGCGGTCGCATGATCGATGACGACTATCCCCTGGGCTTCAAGATCGCCCTGCACCGAAAGGACCTCGGCATCGGCCTGGAACTGGCGCACGAGGTCGGAGCGGTGCTGCCGACGACCGCGCTCACCGCCACGTTCGAGGATGGTCTCATCGCCCAGGGTCACGGCGACGACGACGTGTCGGCGCTCGCTCGAGTGGTCCGAACGCTTTCTGGACTGTGACACGACGCGGGCGGCGCTAGGGGCCGCGGTGCCCCCTCGTCACCGGCACTGACGATTGGGACACTGCCGTTCGGTCAGTGGGCCATCTTCGCGCGAACGACCTGTTCGACGGCCGCGGCCACCGCCTTGACGACGTTGGGGTTGAAGACCGTGGGAACGATGTACTCGGCCGACAACTCCGAGGGCTTCACGCAGTCGGCGATCGCTCGGCCTGCGGCGATCTCCACCTCTTCGGTGATCTGGGTCGCGCCGGCATCGAGGAGACCACGGAAGATGCCGGGGAAGGCGAGCACGTTGTTGATCTGATTCGGCTCGTCGCTTCGTCCGGTGGCGACGATCGCCGCGTACTTGCGCGCGAGCATCGGGTCGACCTCGGGGTCGGGGTTCGCGAGCGCGAAGACGATCGCGTCCTTCGCCATGACCTTGAGGTGCTCCTCCGAGACGAGGTTCGAGCCCGAGACTCCGACGAAGACGTCGGCGCCGACCATGGCGTCGGCGAACGTGCCGGTCAGCTTGTCCTTGTTGGTGTGCGCGGCCAGCCAGCGTCGGTCCTCGTCGAGTCGGGGGTCGTCCGCGTCGAGGATCCCGTTGCGGTTGATGCCGATGATGTCGCCCACGCCTTCAGCCATCAGAAGCTTGCTGATCGCGACGCCGGCGGCGCCGACGCCGAGGACCACGACCTTGACGTCCTTCATCTCCTTGCCGACGACCCGCAGCGCGTTCAGCAACGCCGCGTAGACGACGGTCGCCGTGCCGTGCTGGTCGTCGTGGAAGACCGGGATGTCGAGCAGGTCGCGCAGTCGCGCCTCGATCTCGAAGCAACGCGGGGCCGAGATGTCCTCGAGGTTGATCCCGCCGTAGACCGGGGCGATGCACTGGACGATACGAACGATCTCGTCGACGTCCTGGGTGTCGAGGCAGACCGGCCATGCGTCGATGCCCGCGAAGCGCTTGAAGAGCAGGGCCTTGCCCTCCATAACGGGCAACGCTGCCGCGGGACCGATGTTGCCGAGGCCGAGGACCGCCGAACCGTCGGTGACGACGGCCACGGTGTTGCGCTTGATCGTGAGGTTGCGCGCAGCGGACGGGTCGTTGGCGATCGCCATGGAGATGCGCGCCACCCCCGGGGTGTACGCCATGGAGAGGTCGTCACGGGTCTTGAGCGACACCTTGGGCTCGACCGAGATCGTCCCGCCGAGGTGCAGCAGGAACGTCCGGTCGCTGATCGCCTGGACCCTCGCCCCCGCGACCGCGTCGACGGCCACGCGCAACTTCTGCGCGTGTTCGTCATTGGAAGCGTTGCACGTGAGGTCGACGACCATACGCCCTTCGATCGGCTCGACGACGTCGAGCGCGGTCACGAGTCCCCCCGCGTCGCTGACGGCCTGGGAGATCTTCGCGATCTCCGACGCGCTGTCGAGGGTGACGCGCATGGTGACTGAGTAGGAAGCGCTAGGGAAACTCATGATGGTGGATGACTCCTCTGCAATTGCGGCCCGGCATCGCTCGAACGTTCCACCTGAATGGCGGGGCGATTCGAGGACCAAGCATCCATTCGATGCTATCCACGCCAACCAAGGCTTCCCGAGGGCCTTTAGTCCCTGCCGCGTTCCGCGGATCGTCACCGGGACCGACACTGCTTCGACGACGGCAACGGTCTAGACGACGTCCTTGGGCAGGCCGAGGACCCGCTCGGCGATGATATTGCGCTGCACCACCGAGGTTCCGCCTCCGATGGTCAGCGCCTGGGAATAGAGGAAGCCGTAGTACCAGGAGTCCCCGTCCGCACCGTCCTCACCCCCCGGTCCGCGTCCGCCGACCATCCCCGCCGTGCCGGCCAGTCGGTGGGCCAAGCCCATGACCTCTTGACCGTGGTCGTCGGCGAGCGCCTTTCGCACGCTCGCCTCGGAACCAGGCGCCTTGCCCGCCAGCGCGTTCGCGATCAACCGCATGCGAAGCAGGTGCAGGATCTCGCCGTGGGACCAGCACTTGACGAGGTCGTCGCGCTCCAGCGCCGTGTGCGCCACGTGGCGCTCGGCCACCAGCCGCACGAGGTCCTTCGCCGTCGGCCCTCGGCCCCACAGTGCGCCCTCGCCCGAGAGCGAGACGCGTTCGTTGCCAAGGGTGACCTTGGCGAGACTCCAGCCCTGGTTCTCGTCACCGATGAGATAGTCGAGCGGCAGGCGGACCTCGTCGAGGAACACCTCGTTGAAGGCGTGGTCGCCCGTTATGTCGACGAGTGGTCGGATCGTCACGCCCGGGGCCTTCATCGGACAGATGAAGTAGCTGATCCCCTTCTGCGGTGGCCCTTCGTTCGATGTGCGCGCGAGCAGGATCCCCCACGTGGCGATGTGGGCGTAACTAGTCCAGACCTTCTGACCGGTGATCACCCATTCGTCCCCGTCGCGGTGCGCGGACGTCGTGAGTGACGCGAGGTCGCTGCCCGCGTCGGGTTCGCTGAAGAGCTGACACCAGAAGTCCTCGCCGCTCAACAACCTCGGCAACCAACGTCGCTTCTGCTCCTCGGTGCCGGCGAGGGCGATCGTCGGACCGGCCCAGCCGATGCCGATGGGATTGATCGGCTTCTGCACGTGCGCTCTCGAGAGCTCGTCGTCGATGAGCAATTGATACTCGACCGAGGCGTTTCGTCCCCACGGTTCGGGCCAGTGCGGGGCGACGAGTCCCGCCTCGGCGAGGTCGACGCCCGAGGGAGTGGGATGTTCGGCGAGCCACGCGCGCAGTTCGAGCCGACGGGGATCGAGGTTGTCGACGTCCTCGTCGAGCATCTCGGGTGTGACCGGCGCGAGCAGTCCGCGACCGTTCCTCAGTTCTTCGGCAGTGTCGACCACGAACGCCCCCTTGTTCATCCCCAAGGTAGCCCCGCGGACGTCCCCACGCACGAAGGTCACGAGTCGGGTCGTAACTCGCCCTCGTGGCCGCGGAAGCCCACCCATATACTGCGAATCATGGCGATACTCTTCTGGCTGGTCATCCTGCTGGTCTGCATCTTCGCCGAGATCCACACCCAGGCGTTCGTCGCGATCTTCGTCGGCATCGGCGCGGTCGTGGCCTTCTTCATGGCACTGGGGAGCGTGGCGTTCCCGGTACAGGCGGTCGTGTTCCTCGTCGTCTCGGGGCTCACGCTGTTGTCGTTGCGCCCGGCCGTCGTGCACAAGTATCGCCGCAGCGAGGTCGTCGACCTCAGCATCCCCGCGAGGAGTTCGCTCGCCAACCTCACCGGCTTCGTCGAGGACGAGGTCGGCGACGAGGGTCACCCCGGACGTGTGAAGATCAAGGGCGAGTCGTGGAAGGCCGTGACCGAGGACGGGTCCCCCATCCCGAGCGGCACGCAGGTCGTCGTGAAGAAGGCCTACGGCACGACCCTCTGGGTCGAGAAGGTCTGACGGCCCCTACGAGGGGTTGACCGTCGGGACCTCGGACATCACGCTTCGAATCGCCTGGACCGCACCCAAGAGCGCCGCGCTCTCGGCGGGGATGATCAACTTGGTGTTGTCGCTTTCGGCGAATTTCGCCAGCGTGTCCAACTGGAGGATCGCGATGAGCGAGGGATCCGGCGCCTGCTGCTTGATGGCCGCGTACACCGACGCGATCGCCTGGGCGCGGCCCTCGGCCTCGAGGATGAGGGCTTGTCGAGTTCCCTCGGCTCGCAGGATCGCCGACTGCTGGGCGCCTTCGGCTTCCTTGATCGCGGCCTGTCGCTGGCCGTCGGCGACGTTGACCGCGGACTGCTGCTGTCCCTCTGATTCAAGGATTCGTGCTCGCTTCTCCTGATCGGCCTGCTTCTGGAGAGCCATCGCCTGGAGGATCTGCTCGGGCGGGGTGATCTCGAGCACCTCGACACGGTTGATCCGTACGCCCCACTTGTCGGTCGCCTCTTCCATCTGGGTCTGCAGGAGTGTCCCGATACGCTCACGCTGGGAGAACGCCTCGTCCAGCGTGATGCTGCCAAAGACTGCCCGCACGGACGTGCGCGCCAGGTTGTCGACACTGACGAGGTAGTCCGAGTTCGTGAAGAGCGCGAGGCGCACGTCGACGACCTGGCTGAAGATGGTCGCGTTGACGATGACCGCCACGTTGTCACGCGTGATCACCTGCTGGCGGTCACCCGTTCGTGGCGTCTCTCTGACGTCAACGATCTTCATCTGCTCGATGAAGGGGAAGATGAACGTGAGCCCAGGGTCCTTGATGTCCTTGAACTCGCCGAAGCGCGTCACGACACCCTCGAAACCCTGTTGAACGACCCGCACGGACTTCATGATCGACGCGATCACCAAGAGGACGATGACGCCGGCAATCACCGCAAGAACAATTCCCATCACCATGATTCCTCCACAACAGTGTTGAACACTCGAACAGCCGAAATTTGGCTGTCACGGCGAGTGTAGTTGTCGTCCATGAGAACCGTAAGGGCCCCAACCGCTTGGTCAGCACTGGGAATAACGCTGTTGACATGTCTCCGCCGAACAAACAAAATGGCGTGAGGCGGCCAATCGGAGTGCGAGGTCCCGAGTGAGAAAGGTGGGACATGAACGTCGCGTCATTCGTTTCGTCAGTCTTCAATGACGAGCTCCCTTTTCGAGTCGAAGCGTACGACGGGAGCGTTGCCGAGCCCGGCGTCGTCAGTCCGGCCAACGCCATCACGCTCAAGATCATCCGACGCGACGCGCTCAACCGCGTCCTGACCCGGCCCGGCGAACTTGGTCTGGCGCGGGCCTACGTGTCGGGTGACATCGACGTCGACGGTGACCTGGACGCGTTGTTCGAACTGTCGCCTCCGCCCGTTCGCCAACTTCTCAATCCGAGGAGTCTCCGCTCGCTCGCGAGCGTGGTGGGATCGTCCGCCCTCAAACCACTCGCGCCCCCCAGCATCGAGGCCCACCAACGTGGCGCCCTGCACAGCCGTCGACGCGACCGCGACGCGATCTCGCACCACTACGACGTGTCGAACCACTTCTACGAGATGATCCTCGGGCCCTCCATGACCTACTCGTGCGCCGTCTTTCGCTCCGCCGAGGACACTCTGGAGACCGCCCAACGCCGCAAGGTCGATCTCGTCGCGCGAAAGCTCGACCTCGGTCCCGGCAGTCGACTTCTCGATGTCGGGTGCGGCTGGGGGGCAATGGCGATCCACGCCGCGAAGACCTACGGGGCGTCGGTGGTCGGCGTGACGTTGTCCGAACCCCAGCAGCGATACGCCACCGAGCAGGCCCGTCGCGAGGGCGTGAGCGACCTGGTCGAGTTCCGACTCCAGGATTTCCGCGACGTCAAGGACGGTCCCTTTGACGCCATAAGTTCAATCGGGATGTCCGAGCACGTCGGACGCCGTTCGCTACCCACCTACGCGCAGATCCTCTTCGACCTGCTCAAGCCCGGGGGCCGATTCCTCAATCACGCGATCGGTCGGCCGGTCTCATTCGACGACGATCCCCATCCCTCGGCGATGTCCGAGACGACCCGTCAGTTGAAGATCGCGCTCGGGATGCGGGGGCCGTCAAGGATCGGCAGTGCCTTCATGGAGCGCTACGTCTTCCCCGACGGGGAACTCCACGAAGTCGGCATGATGGTGTCACTGTTCCAAGCTCGCGGATTCGAGGTTCGACACCTCGAAAGCCTTCGTGAGCACTACGCCCTCACCCTTCGCCACTGGGTCGACAATCTCAGCAAGCGTTTCGACGAAGCCGTCGAAGAGATCGGCGAGGAGCGGGCCCGCGTGTGGCGCCTCTACATGGCTGGATCCGCCGTGGGCTTCGAACGTCACCACTTGGAGATACACCAGATCCTGTGTGTGCGGCCCAACGAAGGTCAGAGCGGCGTCGCCCTGCGCACCGACTTCGAACCGGAGTTCTAGGCCAGCGGCAATGGAGGGCGGCTGATCAGGTCGTCGTCGTGAGCGATGTCGTGGTCGTGCTCGCAGGCACCGGCGGGGTCGCGCGTGAGTACGTCTCGGTAACGACCGCGCCCGTGGGGTCGGTGAACTGGAAGTTCACCGTCGTGCCGACCACCTGATACGCGATCTGGTAGGTCTGGCCCCCAAGCGTGTACTCGAGGACGAAGGAGTTGGCACTCGGACGGTCGAACCCCGTGATCACGGCACCGGGCAGGGGCGTGCCCGAGGGTCGAAACGGTGTGGTCACCGACTGGGGGTTGATCTGCCCGGCCCCTACGTGCACGACGCCACGCATCGAACCACACGTGTAGGGGTATTTCATCGTTCCGTGATAGTGGTACGAGCCCTTGAAGACGTGTCCGTGATACTTGTCGAGCGTGCGCATCGGTGATCCGTCCGGCTCCTTGGAACCGAAGAGTTGGTAGCCGTCGAGGGCGTACGCAATCGGCTGCGCGACTCCGACCACGCTCTGGAGATAGAGCGGTGCGATGTGCAGGTGGTAGTCGTCAGCCCGTCCCGAGTGGCCACCCCAGTGATCGAGCTGTCCAGTCAGGTACGCGTCGCGCCCCTGGTTGTCCAACGCGTTGAAGATCGGAATGCCGTCGACCGACAGCGCGATCGCCCCGCGCTGGAGGTTGTTCTCCAGCGATACCGGTGACGTGGCGTAGACGGGATGGCGCGGAATGCTCCAGGCGTTCGAACCGGTGTAGGGCTGGGGAGTCGGGACCTGCTGCTGCCAGTTGGTGATGCCGACCATCATGGCGTGGCTCGGGATACCGTCGCTCTCGACCAACCAGTACTCGCCGCTGGCCAACGTCGTGACGGTCGTGGCGAACTTCTCAAAACCCGGCAGTGTGACCTTCGTGGCACCGCTCGTGGCCGCTCCCGCGCGGCCCTGCGTGTGGGCGTCAGCCGAGGCCACCAGCCACGCGGCGAGTCCGAATCCGCTGGCTTTCAGCAGACCGCGACGACTGATGAGCCCCGACGGATCACCTCGCGCCCCTGCCGATGCGTCGTCGAGAGTCGCGCCGTGGTGAGGGTGCTCGTGCCCATTCGCGCCGTGGTGCGGATGGACGTGCCCGTGGTCGCCACCATGACCCTCGTTGCCGTGCGCCATGGACACCTCCTGCACCACGTGCCACTCGACGGCACCATCCTCATTATGCACGTGGGGTATCGCGATGTCTAGGGCTTCTCTGGTCCGTCACCGTCAGCTCGTTCGAAGAGCAGTCCCGTCGAGCCGACACCGATCTCGGTCATGGCCAATTCGCCCACTCCCGCGAAACCTTCCTCGTCCTCCAGTGGTCCCGCGACGATGTGGTGCCGCACGCCGGCACCACGCATCCACGAGAAGACCGCCCCGACGAAACACAGTCCCGCCGCGACGAGGAAGGCCAGGTGCAGGCCCTTCGCGAACGGCGTCTCGATGAGGTTCGGGAAGAAACCACGACTGAGCAATACCGAGGAATGCACGCCCGCCTGCGCCAGGATGTGGGGCCCGAGCAACTGCTGCATCGGGTTCACGCCGAGGAACGCGGCGAAGAGGCTCCCGATGGCGGGGATGTGCGATATCTGCGTCGCCTGGAGCAGCGGCACGCCCTGCGCCGTCAGACCCGTCAGCAACGAATGCGGCAGGGACGTCGCGAGTCCGAGGGTGATGACCGTGAAGAAGAAACCGATCGACAGCACACTCGCCGAGTTCTGGAACGTGTTGAGCATGGCGCCGCCGGCGCCTCGACGGTCCGCCGGCAGCGAGTTCATGACCGCGCTCGCGTTGGGCGCGGCGAAGAGACCCATCGAGAGCCCCACGAACAGCAGGAGGACCGCGAAGATCGGATACGTGAAGTTGATCGGGATCATCTGGAGGCCCACGAGGCTGAGGCCCGTCAGCACGAGGCCCAGGGTGGCGAAGTTGCGGGCGCCGTGGCGGTCGGCGAGACGCCCCGACACCGGTCCGGCGATCAGGAAGCCGACGGTGAGCGGCACCATGTAGATACCCGCCCACAGTGGCGTCTGCGCGAAGTCGTAGCCGTGCTGGGGAAGCCAGATCCCCTGCAGCCAGATGATCAGGATGAACTGCAGTCCACCCCGTGCGAGCGAGAGCAGCAGGGTCGCGATATTGCCCATGGCGAATCCGCGATTCGAGAAGAGACTCAACTGGAACATCGGGTCCTGCACGCGCGTCTCGATGACGAGAAAAGCCCCCAACACCGCGATGCCCCCGAAGATGCACGTGAGCACGAACGGACTGGTCCAGCCCATGGCGTGCCCGCCGTAGGACTGGAGTCCGTAGACGATTCCCGTGAGCAGCGCCACGAGCCCGATGGCGAAGGTGAAGTTCCCCAGCCAGTCGATCTTGGCCTTGGTGCGCGCGCCATTGTCGTGCAACTTCATGTACGCCCACACGGTGCCGAAGAGCCCGACGGGCACCGATACGAGAAAGACGAGGCGCCACTCGATGGGTGCGAGCACGCCGCCGAGGAGCAGCCCGAGGAACGCACCGCTGATGGCCGCCACGCCGTTGATACCCAGAGCCAACCCACGCTCATTGGCCGGGAAGGCGTCGGTGAGGATCGCGTTGGAGTTGGCGAAGAGGAACGCGCCGCCGACTCCCTGACCCACGCGCATGATGATGATCCACATCGCGCCCGCCGGGCCGGTCATCCAGGTGATCGCCAGCAGCACGGAGAACACGGTGAAGATCGCGAAGCCCATGGTGTACATGCGCACGCGACCGAAGATGTCGCCTACGCGACCGAAGCTCACGACCAGCACCGACGTGACGAGCAGGAAGCCCATCAGGATCCAGAGGAAGTACGGCGTATTGCTCGGCGCCAGCGGGTCGAGTTTGATGCCCCGAAAGATGTCGGGCAGCGCGATGAGCAGGATCGATCCGTTGATCGTGGCCATGAGGATGCCCAGCGTCGTATTGGAGAGCGCAATCCACTTGTAGCGATCAGGATGAGGATGCGGGTTCGGGTGTGCTTCTGCGGTGTTGGACACGTCATCTCCAAAATTCAAAATCAGTGGGTCATTAAAGTAGTTAGTTAATACTAACTAACTATAATGACGACGTGACGCATATCCAGGATTCAACGACGACCCGATCGACGCGCGAGATCTCGCCGGCCGTGAGCCTTCGAGTCGCCATCGCTCGCATCTATCGAGCCCTGCGAACGCGCACGGACCAGAACCTGACGCCATCGCAGACCTCCGCACTCGCGCGTATCGAACAGTCCGAACCGGTGCGCCTCGGTGTCCTCGCCCAGCTCGAGGGTGTCAAGGCCGCCACCATGAGCAAGATCGTCGAGTCGCTCGAAGCCATCGATCTCGTCCAACGAAGCACCGACCCGTTGGACGGACGAGTAAGCATGGTCCACACCAGCGCCATCGGACGAGGACTCATCGAGGACTACCGTGCCGCCAGTACCCTCGCCATCGAGGACGCCCTCACCACGCTCAGCACGCACGAGCGACGCCTGTTGCTCGAATCGCTCCCGGTGCTGGAGAAACTCTCCGAGCTCCTCCAGACCCGCGACATCACTGACTGACTGATCATCACGACGGGTACGGTCGCCCCGATTGCCCAAATCTGCGAACATGGATCGTGACGCATGAAGTCGCGCTGCGCAACGGATGGAGATGGGATGGGCGATCCGGAGAACTTCGACGAGGAGGAATTCGCTGCTCTCGACCAGTACGCGATCGTCGCCGCCCGTCGTCAGCAATGGGACACCTTGCTGTGGCAGATGCCGACGATGGCACTCACGGGTGAAGCGTTCCTGCTCACCATCGCGTTGGCCGGCGCGACGGCACAGATCGGCCGCATCGTTGCGTCCTCACTCGCCCTGGTGGTGGCGCTGGCGGCGCTGCATTCGCTCTCCGCTCACCGGCTCTCCGAACTGGCCGACGCCTCGTGGCTGCGCGAGCACGAGCGTTCGCACGGCGCACCCGAGATTCACGGGCTCTCGTGGCGCGATCGTCGGATCACCATGGTCAAGGACCAGTTGCAATCACCCCACCTCACCGACCGCCTCGTGGCTCGCATGTACAAGTTCCGATCAATTGCGGTGTGGTTCTGGACCATGGTCCTGATCGCGGCGACCGCGACCACAATTCTCGTGATTTCAATCGCCGCGCCTCATCTCCTGCGTGGATAGCCGTCGCGCGCACTTCGACGATCCCGCCATATCCTCGTCACGGTTGCTGCACCGCGAGTCGTCTAACGACCCTGCCCACGGTGACGTCGGGTGGGAGCGAGATTGACCAGGGCGTAGAAGGTCACAATCGCGATCGCCAGATGCATCACGACGAGCACGAAGACGGCATCGATCGGTTGGCCGTTGACCCAGATATACGCGTCCGGGGCCAGCAGCACGACGGTGACAATGACGGCGAGCCAGTAGAAGAGCCAACGCGGTTTCGACGAAATCCTCGTGACGATCGGCCAGCCGATGCAGGCAATGATGACGCCGATGACGGTCAACTTCGAGTAGTCGGAGAAGCGGAAGTGCTGGTAGCCCTTGGTCGCGGGAAAGACGCGTGTGCCGATCAACACCAGCAGCCAGTCGGCCGCCAGCGACCCGACGACTGCCACCACGGAGGCGGTGAGGACCTCGACGCCCGACGGCTGGCGGGGTGGCTCGAAATCCACGTGAAGAATCTTGAGCAGTGGTCGAACGAACGCGGGGAAGTTGTTGGCGCTCAGTTTCATGGTGTCGTTCCTCACGGTGGACTTCTGCGAAGTCCAATGTAATGCATCGCGACGACGCGGCCGCGGCGGTTCAGGGCTGATCGAACCGGGTCTCTTCGAGGAAGGTTCGCAGCTGGCGGCCCATCTCGCGCGGGTTGCCGCTGATGTCGCCAATGACGTCGCCCTCGATCTCCGTGTCGTCGCCCGGTTGGTAGAGCGACACGCGCATGCCCTTGCCTGACTTTGATGCGCAGATGACCCAGGGAAGTCCGATGGTCCCCGAATCGTGAGTGGCCATGATCTGGCCGCTTCGCCCGAGCCCGATGCTCCAGCCCGGCGAACGTGCCGCGTCGATCACCCTTTGCACTTCGCCGCCGCTTGAGAATCCAGGTGATTTCGTGATGTTCTCACCCTAGGAGACGGGTGCGACGTTGAATCACGAGCTCGCGTGGTCCGCGGCTTCGCACGTCTCCTTCAGGCGCTCCAGGGTCGTGCGAATCGAGGTCTTGGTGAACTCGGCACGATCGAATCCGCTCTTCGTGTCCGATCGTCGCACCCAGGCGTTACGGCGCTCGGTCCAGCTTTCGATGACCCGACAGCCCGTCGGTGTGGGCTGGACCGTGTAGTCCCACTTCGAGACGTTGAAGGGTCCAAAGGTGACGTCGAAGGCGAATCTCGACGACGGCTCGAACGTCGTGATCCGAGCGGTCGTCGACCAGGTGTCCGTGCCGCGCGCGTTCGTCCCCTTGAACCTGGCACCCAACGCCGGTCCGGTGGCTGCACCCAGCCACTCGCCGCCGGTGTTCTCCGGCGAGAGCCTTCCCATCTCGGGCAAGTTGCTGAGGGTGGCGAAGACGAGTTCGGGGCTCGCGTTGATCTCGATCGAATCTGAGTAGTCCATGGCAGAAATATAGTCAGGATCAGTTCGTCAATACCCGTTGCGCCCTCGCGTGCAGCGCGTAGGTCCATTCGATGAGGCACCACGCGAAGCCGACCTCGTAGACGATCTCGCCCACGAGGAGATAGGGGATGTGCCAGTCGGGTAGCGAGGCCGCCGCGACGGCGCCGCCGACGATTGACACGAGCAGGGCGGCGACCGATCGATTCGTGCGGTGCTGGCGTAGCAACAGCGCACAGATCAACATCTCGACGACCGCCACCAGCACGCCAATCGTCATGTGGGTCCAGTTGAGCAAGGTCCCCCGGTTGAACGGCGTGACCAGCAACAACAGCAGGCCGATGGCGATCAGTCGCAGGCCCAGCACCGTGAGTGACGGTGCATCCGTGCTCGCGAAGAACGTCGACGTGCGCCACATCCCGTAGGCGGCGAAACAGAAAGCGGGCACGATGAGTGGCAACGTGAGGTGGTACACCGCGTAGAACGAGATACCGTCATTCTGTGCGGTCGTGCCGTGATCGATAAGTACGCACACGGCGATGACCGCAAAGAAGACCAGTTGGGTGACGAGCAGGAAATGGCGAGCCCTGTCGTCGCCGTCCCACTCATTCTCAGAGCCCATGACCTCAAGTTAGGCCGGAATCTCAGCCGGGGAAGCGAGCCTTCGAGGCCTCAAGCTCCTTCAACGCCTCGTCGCGACCGACGTAGTTCTCAACCTTGACCCACTTGCCTTCGTCCAGGTCCTTGTACACCGTGAAGAAGTGGCTGATCCGGTCGAGAACCGCCTTCGGCACGTCGCTGATGTCGGTGGCGTCCTTCCACTTCGGGTCGTACGCCGGTACGCAGATCAACTTCGCGTCCTCACCCTTCTCGTCGGTCATGATGCACATCCCGAGAATCTTGGACTCGATCAGGCAACCGGGGAACGTCGGGTACTCGGTGAGCACGAGTGCGTCGAGTGGGTCACCGTCGCCGCCCAGCGTGTTGGGGATGAAACCGTACTCGGCCGGGTACCCCATAGACACGATGAGGTGGCGGTCCAGCTTGATGGTGTGGTTCTCGTGGTCGTATTCGTACTTGTTCTGACTGTCCCGTGGAATCTCGATGATGACGTTGATGGTGTCCATGGTTGACAGCTCCTCTTGAACGGACTCGTGCGCCGGCGCGCAGTGCATGACAATCGTAGCGACACCTCGATGGTCGAGACCACCGCAAGCGCCCGCTCATGATCCGCTCGCGTGGCCGAGGGTGCTAGACAACAAGGAACCTCTCATTGCGAGCATCTCGAAGGGCCTCTCATGACTTCCTCCCAGCGACTCCTCTCCAACACGCGTGGCATGCGCTACGGCGAGATCTTCCTCGCCTTCCTCGAAGACGAGCCCCGTATCGAGGTGTACAACACGTTCACGCTGAACGAATGCCCTGACGATCTCTGGCGGGACCTCGATCCCTCCTCGCTCGCGGCGGCGACTGGTGCGTCGCTCGCCGTGCTCAACGGACCGCGCTACTGGATGATGGACGGCATCGGCAAGGTCACCAATGTCGAGCCCACCCTGCGCAATTTTGGAGGCATCGACATGCGTTGCATCGCCACGCTCGAGATCGAAGGGGAGATGCGCCACGACTACTACACCGTTCGTCACGTGAATCGCGGCGCCGCATGGTATTTCGACGCCGGTAGCGAAGTGCACGAACTCACGACCCCCGACGCGCGAACCTTCGTGATGCAGGCCTACTGCGTCGGCGTGGACCCGGCGCTGACGCAGGAGAACTTGCGTGAACTCGGAGGTCGCCTCCAGCTGCCCGACGGCTGGAGGTTCACGTCGCGCCTCCTCGACCAAGAACTCGTGGTCGACACCACCCAGCACGCCGCCACCGTGCTGCAGGACGAATTGCAGAACACCTACACCTTGGTGCAGTAGTCACCCACGGCTCCGAGCACCCGCCCGGGGGAGACCTAGACTTTTTGGCGTGCGACATAAGGTCGGCGCCGGACGAGGAGGTCCTATGGAGCGAGTTGGTGTGGTCGGATGTGGCCTCATGGGATCAGGAATTGCTGAAATTGCAGCACGCGCCGGCACGCAGGTGACCGTCATCGAACAAAGTGACGCGGCCCTCGCCGCCGGACGCGAGCGTATCGAGAAGTCCTTGTCGCGGGCGGTCGCCGCCGGGAAGGTGCCCGAGCAGGAGGCCGACCTCGCTCGAGCCAACCTCGTCTACACCCAGGACTTCAAGGACCTGGCGCACTGCGAACTGGTGGTCGAGGCGGTCGCCGAGGACGAGGCCCTCAAGGTCGATATCTTCAAGAAGCTCGACGAGGCGGTGCTCAACGCCGACGCCATCCTCGCCACCAACACCTCGTCGATCCCCATCATCAAGTTGGCCATGGCGACCAAGCGCCCCGAGCAGGTCATCGGACTGCACTTCTTCAACCCGGTGCCCGTCCTCAAGCTCGTCGAGCTGATCTCGTCGCTCCTGACGAGCGACGAAACGACACAGAGGACACGCGACTTTGCAACGGGTCCCTTGCAGAAGAGGGTCATCACGTCACCGGACCGCGCGGGATTCGTCGTCAATGCGTTGCTGATCCCGTACCTGTTGTCCGCGGTACGGATGCTCGAATCAGGCTTTGCGAGCGCTGAGGACATCGACACCGGCATGGTGGTCGGCTGTGCCCACCCGCTCGGGCCGTTAGCGCTCGCCGACCTGATCGGCCTCGACACCACGATCGCGGTGGCCGACTCGCTGTACGCCGAGTTCAAGGAGCCGCACCTGGCCCCACCTCCGCTGCTCTCGCGCATGACCCAGGCGGGGCTGCTCGGCCGTAAGTCCGGCCAGGGCTTCTACTCGTACAAGAAGTAGCCCGTTCGTCGTGCGCCAACTCGTAACGTCCGCCTGCGCGGCGACTCCGGTCGCCGTGCTCGCAACCCGAAGAAAGTAGAGACCGTGGTCACCTACGTCGTCACCCTCCAGTGCGCTGACCTGCCGGGCATCGTGCTCGCGACCAGCACCGCCATCGTCGCAGTCGGGGGGAACATTCTCGAGAACGATCAGTTCACCGACCCGGTGACCGGTGAATTCTGCATGCGCACGCGCTTCGAGACCGAACTCGACGACATCGAGGCCGTACGCAGCCTGCTCAGCACGCAACTCGCCGCATTCTCTCCGCGTCTCGGCGTGCGCAATGAACTCACCCAACGCCGGGCGATCATCATGGTCTCCACCTACGATCACTGCCTCGCCGATCTGCTGTACCGACGCGAGCAAGGCGATCTGCCACTGGACATCGTCGCAATCGTGAGCAACCATCGCGATCTCGAGTCGCTGGCGCAGCGTTACTCGGTTCCGTTCTTCGAGATCCCGGTGACCGCCACCACGAAACGGGCTGCCGAGGACGAACTACGGTCGCTCATCGGCCGCTTCAACGTCGACGTGCTGGTACTGGCCCGCTACATGCAGATCCTCTCGGGCGAGCTGTGCGACGAACTGAGCGGACGCGCCATCAACATCCACCACTCATTCCTTCCCGGTTTCAAGGGAGCGAGGCCCTACCACCAGGCCTACGAGCGCGGCGTCAAGCTCATCGGCGCCACCGCCCACTTCGTCACGCCCCACCTGGACGAGGGTCCCATCATCGAACAGGACGTCGTTCGCGTGAGTCACGCGAGGGTCCCTGACGACCTGATCTCACTCGGACGCGACATCGAACGTACCGTGCTCGCCCGCGCGGTACGTCTAATCGCCGAGGACCGCGTCGCCCTGGTCGGCAAGCGCACGGTGATCTTCTCCCAGTAGGAGAATCAGGTGACGGCGTTTCGTACCGTGAAGCGCTCCTCGCGGTACATCTCGGAGGTCATGACCTCGACCATTCGCTCGACCGCATCGTAGACGTCGACGTAGCGGAGATAGAGCGGCGTAAAGCCGAACCGGCAGATGTCGGGTGCCCGGAAGTCGCCGATCACGCCGCGCTCGATCAGCGCCTGGACGATGCCGTAGCCCTTGGGGTGACGCAGCGCCACTTGGCTTCCACGCTTCGCGTGCTCGCGAGGTGTCACGAGCTCGAAGACGCCGGGCAGTCGGTCCTCGACGAGCTCGATGAAGAGATCGGTGAGGGCCAGACTCTTCGTACGCACCTGATCCATCGTCGCGCGGTCCCACACGTCGAGCGCTCCGTCGAGCGCGGCGAGGGCGATGATCGACGGCGACGAGGTCACGAAGGCCTGCATGCCGCTGGCCGGCTCGTAGGCCATCTCGAAGTCGAAGGGACGCACGTGTCCGAGCCAACCCGGTAACGGATTCTTCAGCACACCCTGCCACTTGGCGCGAACGTAGATGAACGCCGGCGCGCCTGGTCCCCCGTTCAGATACTTGTAGCCGCAGCCCGCCGCGAAGTCGACATCACAGTCCGTGACGTCGAGCGGCACCGCACCCGCTGAGTGGGCGAAGTCCCACAACATGAGCGCTCCCGCCGCGTGAACCTTCTGCGTGATCGACTTCATATCCAGCATCTCGCCGGACCGGAAGTCGACCTGGGTGAGCATGACGAGCGCCACGTCGTCATTCAACTCCTGATCGAGCGTGTTGCGGTCGATCGACTTGACGACCATGGGACGACCCGCCTTCGCAGCCATTGCCTCGACGATGTAGGTGTCCGAACGGAAATTCGCGACGTCCGTCAGGACGACGTGCCGATCGTCTCGAAGTTCGAGCGCCCCACCGATCAACTTGGCGAGCAGGAACGTCAGCGTGTCCGCGACCAGCACCTCGCCGGGCTGGGCGCCGATGAGTGGCGCGAGACGGTCCCCCAGTCGCGTGGGCGCGGCCATCCAACCAGCGCTGTTCCAACTGCGGACCAGCCCCTTGGCCCACTCGTTGTCGATCGCTTCGTTCACCCGTCGACTCGTGGCTTCGCTCACCGGGCCGAGCGAGTTCCCGTCGAGGTAGATCTCACCGTCGTTCAATCGGAATTCGCTACGCAGTGGCGCCAGCGCGTCGGCGTCATCACGGGCCTCGCAATCGTCACGAAGAATCACAGTATTGACCTCACTTCCCACAAGAGGGGATAGAGACGCTGCAGCAGCGTCGTGTCCAGATACGCCATACCTTCACTACCACCGGTACCGGGTCGACGTCCGATCTGGCGTCCGGCCATCAGCATGTGCTGGTGTCGCCACATGGCGAGTCGTTCGTCGTGGTCCATCATCAATTCGGCCACGGCGTGCAGTGCGGAGGTCTCGGCGGTGATGTGCGAGAGGTAGAGGGCGCGAACGAGGTCGAGCAGGTCGTCCTGTGCCGACGCGCCCAGGGTCTGGCGAACCGAGTGCTCGAACCCCGACATGAGCGACGGCGCATCGGCTATCTCGCGCAGCCACGCGCGCTGGCCCTCATCGAAGAGTTCGAAGCTGAGCATCGCCTTCTTGCCGCCTCCGCTCAGGAACTCGATCGCGCGGAACTGGAACGATTGGAAGCCCGATGCGGGATCGAGCGGATCGCGGAATTCGAGGAATCCCTCGGGGGACATCGACTCGAGCACCTGCAGGTGCGAGAGCAGGAGGTCCTCGATGGTCACCATCCGGCGCAGATGTGAAATCGCATTCCACGGCTCATTGCGATGAAGGGCCGCGTTCGAGCGACGTAGTTCATCGATGATGACCTTGAACCACAACTCGTACGACTGGTGCACCACGATGAACAACAGTTCGTCGGGAGCGTCGTCGGTCAGGGGAATCTGAAGTTCCAGCAGATCATTGATCCGCAGATACGTCGAGTAGTCGGTGCCGTTGCTCACGTCAAGAACACTAGCCAGAGCTATTGCTTAGGTTCCTCGTCGACCGACGTCGTTCGCTACGAGCGGGTGATGGGCTTGTAGCGGAGCCGGTGGGGCTGATCGGCGTCGGTGCCGAGACGCTTGTGGCGCTCGACCTCGTAGTCCGAGAAGTTCCCTTCGAACCATCGGACCACCGCGTCGCCCTCGAACGCCAGCACGTGGGTGGCGATACGGTCGAGGAACCAGCGGTCGTGGCTGATCACGACGACGCACCCGGGGAAGGTGAGCAGACCGTCCTCGAGTGCACGAAGCGTGTCCACATCGAGGTCATTGGTCGGTTCGTCGAGCAGCAGCACGTTGCCACCGCTTCGAAGCACCTTGGCCAATTGGACCCGGTTGCGCTCCCCTCCCGAGATCTCGCCGACCTTCTTCTGCTGGTCACTGCCCTTGAATCCGAAACTCGCCACGTAGGCACGCGCGTGGATCTCTCGGCTACCCACGACCATGTGTTCCTGGCCTTCGCTGATCTCGTCAAACACCGTCGCGTCGGGATTGAGGTTGTCGCGGCTCTGGTCGACGTACGCGAACTTCACCGTGCTGCCGACCTCGATCGTCCCGGCGTCGGGTTGTTCCAGACCGAGCATCATCTTGAAGAGCGTCGTCTTACCCGCGCCGTTGGGGCCGATGATGCCGACGATCCCGCCTGGCGGCAGCAGGAAGGTCAGGTCCTCGATGAGCAGTCGGTCACCGAAACCCTTGGTGATGGCGCTGGCGTTCACGACGATGTCACCGAGCCTCGGTCCCGGCGGGATCGCTATTTCGAGCCGGTCGCCGCGACGCTCGGAGGCCTCGGATTCGGCCACGAGTTCATTGAACGCGCTGAGACGGGCTTTGCCCTTGCTCTGGCGAGCCTTGGGCGACATGCGGATCCACGCGAGTTCGCGCTCGAGAGCGGCCTGGCGGACCTTGTCAGCCTTGTCCTCGGAGGCGAGCCGGGCCTGCTTCTGCTCGAGCCACGACGAGTAGTTGCCCTCCCAGGGGATACCGTGACCCCGGTCGAGTTCAAGAATCCACTGCGCCGCGTTGTCCAGGAAGTAGCGGTCGTGGGTGATCGCGACCACGGTGCCGCTGTAGTCCTGCAGCGTCCGCTCCAACCACGCGACGGACTCGGCGTCGAGGTGGTTCGTGGGCTCGTCGAGCAGCAGCAGGTCGGGCTTGGAGAGCAGCAGCCGACACAACGCGACGCGACGTCGCTCGCCGCCCGACAGCGTGGTCACGTCAGCGTCCGGAGGTGGCAGACGCAACGCGTCCATTGCGATGTCGAGGGTACGTTCGAGGTCCCAGGCGTTCAGCGCGTCGATCCTGGTCTGCAGCGTGGACTGCTCGGCGAGCAGCGCGTCGAAGTCGGCATCGGGGTCGGCGAAGCCTGCGCAGACCTCGTTGAAGCGGGCCAGTAGGTCACGCTGCTCGGCGACACCGTCCGCGACATTGCCGACAACGTCCTTGGTCGGGTCCAACTGTGGCTCCTGAGAGAGGTAGCCCACGCTGAAACCGGGCGTGAGTCGCGCTTCGCCGGTGAACCCGTCGTCGAGCCCCGCCATGATGCGAAGCAGTGAGGACTTGCCCGATCCGTTGCCGCCGATGACGCCGATCTTGGCGCCGGGGTAGAACGAAAGGTTGATCCCCTTCAGCACCTCACGGTCGGGTGGATAGAAACGGCGAAGGTCTCGCATGGTGAAGATGAACTGGGCAGCCATGCCCTCAAGTGTTGCGCAAATCGCGCGTAACCGATCACGAGAGGGCCGGAGCGGCGAAATTCGCCACCGTTACACTCCCATTGTGCCCAAAACGACCAAGCCAACGACCACTCCCTCGAAGCCGACGCATCGCCACGCCCCGGACTGGATCATCCTCACCATCGCGTGCCTGGCGCAGTTCATGGTGGTGCTCGACGTCTCCATCGTCAATGTGGCGCTGCCTCGAATGGGCCGCGACCTGCACTTCACCCTGTCCAGTGCCCAGTGGGTGGTCAACGCCTACGTGCTGACGTTCGCCGGATTCCTGTTGCTCGGCGGACGGGCGGCGGACATCTTTGGGCGCCGTCGCGTCTATATGACCGGACTCTTCGTCTTCACCCTCGCGAGCGTGGGCGCGGGATTCGCCGCCACCGGCTCGCAGATGGTCGCGGCGCGCGCGCTTCAGGGACTCGGCGGCGCCATCCTCTCACCCGCCACACTCACGATCATCGTCACCACGTTCCACGGCGCGCGTATGCCCAAGGCCATCGGTGCCTGGAGCGCGGTCGCGGGTGCGGGTGGAGCGGTCGGCGGTCTGCTCGGCGGGATCCTCACGGGCTGGTTCTCGTGGCGCCTCGTCTTCTTCATCAACGTCCCATTCGGCATCGCCGCGGCGATCATCGCGACGATGTACCTGCGTGAACTCCGCAACCGCGACGCCGCAGTCAAGCTCGACATCACCGGTGCGGTGCTGATCACGGGTTCACTCGCGTCACTCATCTACGGCGTCGTCAACACCACGTCACTCGGCTGGGGTTCGACGACGACCCTGTCGTGGTTCATCGGCGGCGCCATTGGCATCGCGCTGTTCCTCTTCTGGGAATCCAACGTCGCCTCGCACCCCCTCGTACCATTTCGGATCTTCAGGTCGCGGTCGCTTTCGTCCGCGAACATCGTGATGTTCCTCGTCGGTGGGGCGTTCTTCGCCATGTGGTACTTCCTCACCTTCTACTTCCAGCACATCCTCCACTACGGCCCCGTGAAGGCCGGGTTCGCATTCCTGCCCATGGCGGTCGCCATCATCGCGGGAGCGCAGATCAGTTCGAGACTGCTGGTCAAGACCGGGGCGCGACCGATCCTGCTCGTCGGATCAGCCGTGGCGACCCTGGGATTCCTTTGGATGTCGCTGATCAAGGTGGACAGTTCGTACTGGAGTGCCATCTTCACGCCGGCAGTCTTGTGCGCATTCGCCATGGGTCTGCTGTTCGCCCCTCTCGCCAACACCGCGACCGCGGGTGTCGACCGCGCGGACGCCGGCCTGGCCTCGGGGGTGCTCAACACCGCACGTCAGGTCGGCGGGTCGCTGGCCCTGGCCATCCTCGGCACCGTCGCCGCTGACCGGACGGCGACTTTCGCCGATCCCCGGTCCGGACTGGCGCTCGTGAGCGGCTACCAGCGGGCCTTTCAGATCTCGGCGATCATCACACTTCTCGCCATGGCGACCAGTTTCGCGGTGCCCCGCAGGACCGGGCGCGTTGGCAAGCACTGAGGCTCCCGCACAATTGTTGCCAAGGGTTAACACCCGCGTCCAGCACCCGCGCCGGTTCAGGGCTAGTCTCACCTAGATAAATATCTGAACGTGTGACGCGACCATGTCGGGGAGACTCCGCACGTTTGGACGGTCTTCATCACACGGACTGACTAGATAAAGGGAGAAATTAATGAGGAGTATTCGCCGCCTCAGCACGGTGCTCGGAGCAGCTTCGCTGGTTCTTGGCACCTTGACTGTAAGCGTGGCCGCGACGGCGGTATCGGCATCAGCCGCTACCAAGTTCAAGGCATGCGTTGTAACTGACACCGGTGGTATCAATGACAAGTCGTTCAATGCTTCGGCATGGGCCGGCGCCAAGGACGCAGCGAAGGTTGACAAGAACATCGTTCCTTCCTACCTTTCGTCCACGTCATCGACTGACTACGTGCCCAACATCGCGAGCTTCATTCGCAAGGGTTGCGGGATCATCGTGACGGTCGGCTTCTTGATGGACAGCGCTACCGCGGCGTCCGCCAACCACAACCCCCGTCAGAAGTTCGCAATCGTCGACGACGCTCCCACGACCAAGTCGAAGAACGTCCTCGCGCTCCAGTACGAGACCGACCAGGCCGGATTCCTCGGTGGCATGCTCGCCGCTGGCGCGTCCAAGACCGGAACCGTCGCCACCTACGGTGGTATGCAGTTCGCCTCGGTGACCCTCTACATGAACGGCTTTGTCGCCGGTGTTCGCTACTACGACAAGACGTACAACAAGTCGGTCAAGGTTCTTGGTTGGACCCCAGCCGCCGGCTCGTGCAGCCTCGCTGCCTGTAACGGCACGGGTACCTTCGTGGGTAACTTCACCGACCAGACCGCTGGTAACACCATCACCGCTGGTGACTTCGCGGCTGGCGCCGACATCGTCTTCCCGGTTGCTGGTTCCGTGGGCCTCGGTTCAGTCGCTGCCGCCAAGACCGCTGGTGCTGGCCACAGCGTCATGTGGGTCGACAGCAACGGTTGCGTCTCGGACGCGGCTGACTGCTCATGGTTCGTCGGCACCGTCGCCAAGGGCGTCGAGCCTTCGGTAGAGGCGTCGATCCTTTCCGCTGCCCAGGGCACCTTCAAGGGTGGTACCTACATCGGCACGCTGAAGAACAACGGCACCGCGCTGGAGTACGGCGGCGTCATGATCCCCGCCGCGCTGAAGGCGCAGATCGCCACGGCGAAGGCTGGCATCATCGCTGGCACCATTTCGGTCAACCCGAACAACTACCCAGCGCCGTAACGAAGTAGGCCGGCAACGGCTTGAATCACGAAAGAGACCCGGGCCGTTCAGGCCCGGGTCTCTTTCGTGAGTACGATACTTCGTGATGCGACTAGAACTACGCGGGATCACGAAACGCTTCGGATCCTTCACCGCCAATGATCAGATCAGCATCACGGTCGAGCCGGGACAGATCCACTGCCTGCTCGGCGAGAACGGCGCGGGCAAGTCGACCCTGATGAACGTTCTCTTCGGACTGCTGCACCCCGACGAGGGCGAGATCCTCCTTGACGGCGTGGCGACCAAGTTCTCGGACTCGGGCGAAGCGGTGCGCCGAGGTATCGGCATGGTCCACCAGCACTTCATGCTCGTACCGGTCTTCTCGGTGGCCGAGAACGTCGTTCTCGGCTTTGAGCCGACCAAGTCGTTCAACCGGATCGACTACAAGAAGGCCACCGACGACATCCGACGGGTGTCCAAGGAGTTCAACCTCGAAGTCGATCCTGACGCCATCGTCGAGAACCTGCCCGTGGGGCTCCAGCAGCGTGTCGAGATCCTGAAGGCTCTGAGCCACGACGCCGAGTTGCTCATTCTCGACGAACCGACAGCGGTGCTGACGCCTCAGGAGATCGACGCCCTGATGGCGATCATGCGATCGCTCGCCGACGCGGGAAAGTCCATCCTCTTCATCACGCACAAACTCAAGGAAGTCAAAGCCGTCGCGGACGTGATCACCATCATCCGCCAGGGTAAGGTCGTCGCCACGGCACAACCCACGGATTCCGAAGGCGAACTCGCGTCGCTGATGGTGGGGCGCGACGTCAATCTGACGGTGGAGAAGTCGCCGTTCTCGCCCGGCGCCGAAGTATTCGAGATACGTGACCTCGTCGTTCGCGACGATCGTGGTCTCATCGCCGTGAACGGCGTATCGCTCGACGTGCGGGCGGGTGAGATCATGGCCCTCGCCGGCGTGCAGGGAAACGGCCAGACCGAGTTGGTCGAGGCGATCGCGGGGATGCGCCGAGTTGAATCGGGCACCATAACGCTCAACGGCAAGGACATCACCAACGCGTCGCCGCGTCGTGTGCTCGACGCCGGTCTCGGTCACATTCCCGAAGACCGCCAGCGAGACGGACTCGTGATGTCGATGACGGTGGCCGACAACCTCGTCCTCAACACCCCGCGCAAGGCCCCCTTCGCCAAACACGGGACCCGCAACTTGAGCGCGGTCAACGAGAACGCGACGAAGCTGGTCGAGGATTTCGACATCCGCACGACGTCGATCTTCGAGCTGGTCAGTTCGTTGTCCGGCGGTAATCAGCAGAAGGTGATCGTGGCACGCGAACTCTCTCGCTCGCTCGAATTCCTGGTCGCCTCGCAGCCAACGCGTGGGCTCGACGTGGGCTCGATCGAGTACGTGCACCGCCAAATGGTCAACCATCGCAATCAGGGCAACGCCGCACTCATCGTCTCGTCGGAATTGGACGAGGTTTTCGCTCTCGGCGACCGCATCGCGGTGATGTACGCCGGCAAGATCAGCGGCATCGTCGATCCGTCGACGAGCCGTGAAGCCATTGGACTACTGATGACCGGCACGAACCAGGTGGCCGCGAGTGTCTGACGTCGCCACCACCGAGGTCAAGTTGTCGCTGTGGACGCGCATCACGTCCAAGAGCCCGGTCGTCCTGACCCTCTTCGCAGTCATACTCGGGCTCGTCGTCGGAGCCGTCATCATCATCACGACGACGCCAGTGGTGCTCGACGCATGGCGGGGCATCTTCCACAGTTGGGGGGCTCCAGGCCACGCGCTGAAGGTGACCTTCGACAACGTCGGCGCCGCCTACCGCACGATGTTCACCGGATCGATCATCGACCCCCAGGGCTTCTGGCACTCGCTCACCACGGGCAAGGGCTGGGACAACACCTTGACGCCCATATCCGAGACGCTCACCTACGCCACGCCCCTCACCATCGCGAGCATGGGCGTGGGTATCGCGTTCCAGACCGGCATCTTCAACATCGGCGCCAACGGCCAGGCCGTGTTGGGCGGCATCGCGGGTGGCGTCGTCGCCTCGATGGTGCACATGCCCATGGTGTTGCACCTGCCGCTCACCTTGCTGGCCGGCATCGCGGGTGGCGTCCTCGCCGGCGCGGTCCCCGGACTACTCAAGGCCTACACCGGAGCCCACGAGGTGATCGTCACCATCATGTTCAACTACGTGATCTACGCCTTCTTGATCTTCAGCGTCCTTTCCACCGCATTCCAGCTGCCCGGCCAGCAGAACGACATCTCGCGCACCTTCGACTCGTCGGCGCAACTGGCCCCCCTCTTTGGCGCGGCGTCGGGCTTGCGGGTGAGCTACGGCATCTTCGTCGCCGCCGCCGTCATCGTGTTCGCCTGGTGGTTCCTCGACAAATCATCGCTTGGTTTCGACTTCCGCGTCACCGGTGCCAACCCCAGCGCCGCCCGGGCCTCGGGCATCAATTCACGGCTCATCATCGTGCTGGTCTTCGTCATCTCGGGAGGGCTCGCCGGACTCGCGGGCATCGTGCAGGCGGCGAGTACCACCCACTTCATCGACGGCGGCTACCTCATTGGTAGCGCCGGCATCGGATTCACCGCCATCACCGTGGCCCTCCTCGGACGGAACCGGCCAATGGGCATCCTCTGGTCATCGCTTCTCTTTGCCGCCCTCGGCGTCGGCGGTCGCGCGATGCAGGCGACGACCGGTATCCCGCTCGACCTGGCGACGATGATCCAGTCGGCCATCGTGCTGTTCGTGGCGACGCCCGTTCTGGTCAAGGAGATCTTCCGACTGCGCAGCACGCAGGCCAGCGCGGTCCAACTCGCCACCAAGGGTTGGAGCTCATGAGTGCCACCACCGCACCCGCCACGTCCGACAGCAAGGTGACGCGGCTGAGCGTTCGCGCCACGGTGATCGCCGTCATCATTGTGGTGATCGGGGCGGCGACCGCCTACATCTTCGGATTCGGTTGCGTCGCGGGCGCCCATTCGACGTTGACCTTCACCCCCGTAAACCTGGTCAACGCGCCGTGGCACCTCGGCTCCATCACGCTGCTGACCCGTTGGGCCAACGTCACCCTCGGGGTCGTCATCATCGCCCTCGGCGCGGAGTCGCTGCTGAGCCGGCGCGAGCAGGGCCTCATGGTTCGTTTCGGCGTGACCGCGATTCTGTTCTTCATGGCCCTGCTGCTCTGGGCCGCGCGCAGCCCCGGCCCGGCGCAGATCTCGTTCGTGAACCTGACCGCGGTCCTCATCGGCACGGCGGCCGGCGCCATGGTGCTGATCTACGGTGCCCTCTCCGGGGTGATGTGCGAGCGTGCCGGCGTCGTCAATATCGCCATCAACGGCCAGTTCATCGGTGGGGCGTTCTTCGGTGCCATCATCGCCTCGACCACGCACAGCTTCATCTACGCGGCGATCGCTGGCGCCGTCATCGGCGGCTTGATCGGACTCCTCCTGGCGTTTCTCGCCATTCGCTACCTGTCGGACCAGATCATCGTGGGTGTGGTCATCGTCACGATGCTCGCGAGCCTGGCGTCCTATCTGAACCTTCAGATCCTGACGCCCTATCCGCAGTTCAATACTGGAGGGCTGGCGCCGAATCTCGCAATCCCGCTGCTGTCGAAGATCCCCGTGATCGGTCCCGTCTTCTTCAACGAGAACGGGTTCTTCTACCTCGTCATCCTGCTCATCGCGGCCGTCAGTTTCGCCCTCTTCAAGACCCGCTACGGACTACACGTGCGCGCCGTGGGCGAGCACCCGCACGCGGCGGCGACCGTTGGCATCAACGTCACGCGCGTTCGTTACATCAACGTCATCCTGGGTGGTGCGATCGCCGGCGTGGGCGGCGTTGCCCTGGTTGCGGCCCAGGGGAACTTCCAGCCCGGCATCGACTCGGGCTTCGGGTACATCGCGCTCGCGGCCATGATCTTCGGTCGTTGGCGCCCCTCGGGTGCCGTCGTGGCCTCGGTCCTCTTCGGGTTCTCCGTCTACATCTCGTACGCGTTGAAGTCGATCTACCAGATTCCGATCTCCACCGAGATCTTGAACATGTTCCCCTACGTCATCACCATCATCGTGGTGTCAGGACTTGTCGGAAGGGTTCGTGCACCCGCCGCCGACGGCCTGCCGTACCACCACGACTAGCCGCGAGAACCAAGCCCTCCGACCACCGAGGACGCTTCGTGCATCGCCAACGCCAGCGCAGCGGGCGGATCAACGTTGCTCATCCGAGCCGCGAGATAGGCACCCGTCGCCGCGTCGCCCGCACCCGTGGTGTCGACGACCACCACGTGACGGGAGGGTTCGGTGATAACGGCGTCCGCGAGGAATACCGCAGCACCGTCACGTCCGCGGGTGATGACGACCTCGTCGGCGACGTCGAGCAACACGTCACCGGCCGCGGTGACGTCGGTCGTCCCCGACAGCGTGAGGGCCTCCTCCTCGTTGGCGAAGAGGTACGACACTCTGCCGATCGCCCCGAGGAAGAACCTCGGCCCCAGTTTCGCGAGCGGTCCAACCGAGCACACGTCCACTGAGGTGGACGCGCCGCGATCGCGGGCGAAGGCCAGCGCGGTCGACGCGACGTCGCGAGTCGCCGGGTCGAGCACGGTATAGCCCGACACGTGAAGATGATCAAAGGGCTCATCGAGCGCGTCGAGCACGGTGTGCACCGACAGCAGTGAGTTGACACCACGGTCGGTCATCATCGATCGCTGACCGTCGTTGGCCACAACCGCCACCACGACGCCCGTCGACCCACTGGCGATCTGCAGCTCGGCACCGATGCCGGCGTCGGCGAGATCTCGCGCGAACATCTCGCCCGGCTCGTCGTCACCAATGACTCCCACGTAGGTCACCGCGTGATCGCGGCCGAGCGCCACCGCCATGTTGGCGGCCGAACCTCCACGACTGAATCGGATCGTGGACGGCGTGTCGCTCGTAGGGGCTATCTGCTCCTCGGGACGAACCACCACATCGAGCATCGCGTCACCAATGACGACGACGCGCACGCTCACGTCGTCGCCCGAGCGACTTCCGTCGCGATGCGACCGGCCAGCGCGGCGTTGGCGACCACCAGTTCCCGGTTCACCTGGACACTCTGACCTTGGCTGAATCGGGCGAATTCCGCGAGGAGGACGGGCGTGACATCCTTGCCGGTCACGCCGAGGACCCTCGCCTTCTCGAGGGCGCTCGCCAGCGCCTGATCGTGGAGTTCCTGATCGAGCTGGTGTTCGTCAGCGACCGGGTTGGCCACGAGGAAGCCGGTCGGCGAGAAGCGCCGGTGCTGCAGGAGCGCCTGCGCCGCCTCGAGGGGGCTCTCGAGGGACCAATCGAGTTCGAATCCACTGTCGCTGCGGTAGAAGCCCGGGAACTTCTTCGTGCGAAATCCGGCAATCGGAACACCGAGTGAGTCCAGGCGCTCGAGCGTCGCTCCGATGTCCAGGATGGACTTCACGCCCGACGCCACGACCATGACCGGCGTCCTCGACATGGCGGTGAGGTCCGCCGACTCGTCGAAACTGCGAGCGGCGTCGCGGTGCACGCCACCGAGACCACCGGTCGCCATCACGTCGATGCCGGCGCGATGCGCGACCGCGATAGTGCCCGCGACGGTCGTCGCCCCGTCAACACCGATCGCGAGCGCCACGCCCAGATCGCGCGCCGAGAGTTTGGCCGCCTTGCGTGAAGGCAACGCGAGCTGCTCAAGCTGCTCGATGGTCAGTCCCACGATGACGATCCCGTCGAGGATGCCGATCGTCGCCGGGACCGAGCCCCCCGCGCGCACGGCGGCTTCGCACTCTCGAGCGACCTCCAGGTTCGTCGGTGCGGGTAGACCCTGGACGACGATCGTCGTTTCGAGAGCCACCACACCGCGGCCCTCGAAGAGCGCCGTCGCCACTTCATCACTAAGCACGACTGAGGAATCACGAGAAATATCCATGCAAGGCGAAGTGTACTGTTTGACCGTGAGTTCACTAAATGAGATTCCCTGGAATGACCTTCGCGAACTGGCTCGGGCGGCCACCGCCACCTCGTACGCTCCGTACTCCAACGTCCACGTCGGGGCCGCCGGCTACACCACCGACGGTCGTTTCGTCTCCGGTGCCAACGTGGAGAACGCGAGTTACGGGCTCACCCTCTGCGCCGAATGCTCGCTCGTCAGCGACCTCGCCCGTATCGGCGGCGGTCGTCTCGCCGCCGTCGCTATCGTCGCCGGGGACTTCAAGCCGATCGCCCCGTGCGGTCGCTGCCGGCAGGTGCTCTTCGAACACGGTGGCGGCGGTCTGCTCGTGGACAACGGTCCCGACGAGAAGCCCTGGCACCTTCACGAACTACTGCCCAACGCCTTCGGACCGGACGATCTAGGGATAAGGAAGAGCTGATGAGCGCATTCTCCGCAGTCGACATCATCACGGCGAAACGTGACGGAGCCCAACTGAACGACGAGGCCATCGCCTGGATCCTCGAGTCCTACGTGAAGGGTGACGTCGCGGACGAGCAGATGTCCGCCCTGCTGATGGCGATCTTCTTCAACGGACTCGCGCCGCACGAACTTCTCACCTGGACCGATTGCATGATCGCCTCGGGTGAGCGTCTGGACCTGAAGGGTCTGTCACGTCCCACCGTCGACAAGCACTCGACCGGCGGCGTGGGCGACAAGATCTCGCTGATCCTCGCCCCCCTCGTGGCGTCGTGCGGTGCGGCGGTCCCCCAGCTCTCCGGCCGCGGTCTCGGCCACACGGGCGGCACCCTCGACAAACTCGAGTCCATTCCCGGCTGGCGGGCGCTTCTCTCCAATGAGGAGATGCGCGACCAACTCGAGAGCGTTGGTGCGGTCATCTGTGCCGCGGGTCAGGGGCTCGCACCCGTCGACCGCAAGCTCTACGCCCTGCGTGACGTCACGGGTACCGTTGAATCGATTCCCCTGATCTCCTCGTCGATCATGTCCAAGAAGATCGCCGAAGGCACGCAGGCCCTCGTGCTGGACGTCAAGGTCGGGCGCGGTGCCTTCATCAAGACCATCGAGCGGGCCCGCGAGCTCGCGACGACGATGGTCGCGCTCGGCACGAGTCACGGTGTTGCGACAGTCGCACAGCTCACGTCGATGAATCAGCCGCTCGGACGCGCGGTCGGCAACGCCCTCGAGGTGACCGAGTCCGTCGACGTCCTGCAGGGTCACGGTCCGCGCGACGTGCGCGACCTCACGCTCGGGCTCGCGCGAATCATGCTCGAGCTCGTCGGCATCGACGAGGATCCCGCGACGAAGCTGGACGACGGATCGGCCTACCGTGTCTACCGCGAGATGATCAGCGCCCAGGGCGGCGATCCGGACGCGGTCCTCGAGGTCGCCGCGCGCAAGGACATCGTGCTCGCCACCCACGACGGATTCGTCACGTCGATCGACGCCTTGAGCGTCGGCATCGCCGCGTGGCGCCTCGGCGCGGGACGCGCCCGCAAGGAAGACCCGGTCAGCGCCGGCGCGGGCGTCATGTGTCTCGTTCGAGAGGGCGACCACGTCGAAGCCGGCCAGCCCCTCTTCGAACTCTTCGCCGATGATGACGAGCACCTGACGAGAGGTCGCGAGACAATCCTCGGAGCGCTCTCGCTGGGCGATGAACCGACCGCCGCCGAACAGATCCTGTTGGAGAGAATCTCCGCGGAGTAGGAAAGTGTCGTTGGCTAGCCTTGACCTATGTCAGGCTCCCTGCTCACCAGCGAAATGATCCACGCGGCACCCAAGGTCGTGATCCACGAACATCTCGACGGGGGACTTCGTCCTTCGACTGTGCTCGAACTGGCCCGTGAGATCAACTACAAGGGGCTACCGACTTCTGATCCCGACGAGCTTCGTGAATGGTTCATCGCCGATGCGCCGGGCAGCGACCTCGTGCGCTACATCGCCGGCTTCGCCCACACCATCGCGATCATGCAGACCAAGGAGCAGATCGAACGGGTCACCAGCGAGAGCGCGCTCGATCTGGCGCGCGACGGCGTTGTCTACGCCGAGATCCGTTTCGCCCCCGAACAGCACACCAACCGCGGGCTCACGCTCGACGAGATCGTCCAGGCCGTGCTCGACGGCTTCGAGCACGGCACCAGACAAGCCGCCCTCGAAGGCCGCACCATCATCGTTCGCACCATGCTCTCGGCGATGCGCCAACTCACGCGCAGTGAGGAGATCGCTCGACTCGCCGTCAACTTCCGCGACGCCGGGGTCTGCGGCTTCGACATCGCGGGTCCCGAGGACGGCTTCCCGCCGACCGAGCACCTGAGCGCATTCCACCTCATCCAACGCGAGAACTTCCACATGACCATCCACGCCGGCGAGGCGTACGGACTTCCCTCGATATGGGAGGCGGTGCAGTTCTGCGACGCCGAACGCATCGGGCACGGCGTTCGTATCGTCGACGACATCACCCGCGTAGGCGACCGCTACGAGCTCGGCCGGCTGGCCAGTTACATCCGCGACCGCCGTATTCCCCTGGAGGTCTGTCCCACGTCCAACGTCCACACCGGCGCCGCGACGTCGATCGCGACCCACCCCATCGAGTTGCTGCGCCAACTCCGTTTTCGCGTCACGCTCAACACCGATAACCGACTCATGAGCGGTATCACCATGAGCAGCGAGTTCGAGTCGTGCGCACGCGCCTTCGACTGGACGCTCGACGACATGGAGTGGCTCACGCTGAACGCGGCCAAGAGCGCCTTCTTCCAGTTCGACCAGCGTCTCGCGCTGATCAACACGGTCATCAAGCCCGGTTACGCCGCACTGCGCCAGGCCTAGAACTGCAGCAGCGCTTCGAGGTCGGCCCGCACGGCGGCCAGTTGCTCGGCCCCGAGTGCCCGTAGTTGCTCAAGTGTGCGCGCCGTCTCCGGCTCCAGCGTCACTTCCATATAGGCCTTCAACTTTGGCTCAGTGCCCGACGGGCGGATCACCACGCGACCGTGGTGCGCGAAACGAAGCAGGATCCCGTCGGTGGGTGCGAGGCCGTTCCATCCCCGGGCGAGGTCGATGACCTCGGACACGTCGAAGGGCCCGAGCGCCGATGGTGGTTCGACACGCACACGTTCCAGCGTGTCGCGAATGGCCTGCAAGCCCGTGGGGCCCTCGGCACGAAGGGACAACTGGCCACCCGCGTGAACCCCGAAGCGGCGCTCGAGTGCGTCCAGGCGATCGAACAGCGAGGATCCCTCAGCGTTGAGCTGGTGGGCCAGGCGACACATCGCGAGCGCGGCGGACATACCGTCCTTGTCCGCGACCAGTGGATCGACCGCGTAGCCGAGCGCCTCCTCGTACCCGAATCGCAGCACCCCGTCGCCGCCCGCGCGCGAGATCCACTTGAAGCCCGTCAGCGTCGCCGCGAAGCGAACACCGGCGGCGCGGGCCATCTTCTCGAGCATGGTCGACGACACGATGCTCGTGGCGACCACGTCATCGGGTGCCGTCATCTCCTCGAGCAGGGCCGACGCCAGGAGCCATCCAATCTCGTCGCCACGAAGGTTCCGCCAGCCGGCACTCGATCTGGCCGCGACACCGAGGCGATCGGCGTCGGGGTCGTTCGCGATCACGAGGGACGATCCGGCCGCCTCGGCCGTCGCGGTCGCGAGGTCGAGCGCCCCGGGCTCTTCGGGATTGGGAAACGGGAGCGTCGGAAAGCCGGCGTCGGGCACGAACTGCTCAGTGACGACCGTCACGTTCGTGAAGCCCGTCTCGGCGAAGAGGGCCATCATCGGTTCGCCACCCACGCCGTGCAACGGGGTGTAGGTGATACACAGTTCGCCGCCGCGCTCGGTCGCGAAACGACTGGCGAAATGCTGGTGGTACGAGTCCAACACGTGCTGGCTGATCGCGTGGTGCAGCGGGCTGGACCTGTCGCCGAGCGCGGGCGTCGTCGCGGCGAGCGCGTGGCGCTCGACGATCTCGTCGCTCGGGGGGATGATCTGTGCGCCGTCGGACCCGTAGAGCTTGTAGCCGTTGTCCTGGGGTGGGTTGTGACTGGCGGTGATCATGATGCCGGCCCCCGCGTCCAGCGCTTTCACGGCGTAGGCCACGAAGGGGGTCGGGAGTGGGCGGGGCATCTCGTGGACCGTGACCCCCGCGCCGAGCAGGACCGCCACCACCTCATCGTTGAACTTCTCCGAGCCGGTGCGCGCGTCGCGGCCGACCACGACGCCTCGAGCGGGATCAATGCCGCTCTCGCGGAGCCACGCCACCACCCCCTGAGTCGCGCGGCGCACGGTGTACCGGTTCATCCCGGCGGGACCCGCCATCACGGGTCCACGCAGCCCCGCGGTCCCGAAGCTCAGGTGCGACTCGAAGCGGCGCTGGAGCTCGTGCTCGTCGCCCTGATCGAGCAGGGCACGGAGCGTGGCTCGATCGAGGTCGTCGGGATCGTGGGCAATCCACTCCTCGACGGTACGGAGCAGTTCCTGGTTCACAATGCGGGAATTAGTTGACCCAGTAATGCGCCGAGCGACGCCGCCGCGTTCTGACCTGCTTCGAGGACCTCGAGGTGATTGAGGGCCGTGTGCGACACGCCGGCCGCCAGATTCGAGACCAGACTCAGACCCAGGACCTCCGCACCGAGATGGCGCGCCGCAATCGCCTCGAGCACCGTCGACATGCCCACGAGGGTGGCCCCCATGGAGGCCGCCATCGTGATCTCCGCGGGGGTCTCGTAATGGGGGCCGCGAAAGCCCGCGTACACCCCTTCGCTCAACGTCGGAACCACGCCGCGAGCCACGCCGCGTAGTCGAGCGCTGTAGAGGTCGGACAAGTCCACGAAGCGCGACCCGTAACCGTCGGGCGGTGCGTCACCCTCCATTGGCGAGGTCGCGGTGAGGTTGATGTGGTCGCGGATGACCACGACGGTGCCGGCGGGCTTCGAGGGATCGATGCCGCCACAGGCGTTGGTCAGCACGATCTTCTTGGCGCCCGCGGCAACCACGGTACGTACGGGGTGGACCACCTGGTGCGCGGTATTGCCCTCGTAGAGGTGCACGCGCCCCGCGACGAGCGCCACTTTGCGCCCGTGCAACTCGAGCGAGATGATCTGGCCGCTGTGGCCGGCGACCGTGGGCTTGACGAAGCCCACGAGGTCCGACGTGGCGACCGTGTTCGTGGCCTCGCCAAGGGACGCAGCGCCTTCCTTCCATCCCGATCCCAGGACGACGGCGATGTCGTAGCCGTCGAAGCCGCTCTTCTCGCGCAGTTCATCCGCCGCGCGCTCCGCTAGTTCATAAGGGTTGGTCATCATTGTCCGATCGTGTGCCATACGGTTGAGGTTTCGAGAAAGGCGCGCAGACGTCGTGTCGACGAGGCGGTGTCGATGTCACGAGGTCGAAACACCCGTTTGATCGAGGCGGCGCCCGCGGCGCTCAATTCGTCAGCCGCGTCGGTGTCGACGCCCGCGAGGTCGATGCCGTCGACGTCCTCGTGCGTGGCCAACGTGGACGCCAATTCGGCGGTGAAGCCCGTCACGATGTTGAGCACGCCCGCCGGGAAGTCCGAGGTCGCGGTCATCTCGCCAAGCAGCACCGCCGGCGTGGGGCGACGCTCACTCGCGATGGCCACGACGGTGTTACCCGCCGCGATCGGTGCCAGCACCGCGTCGACGAAGGCCTCCAACGACGAGTCCTGGGACGCGATGACCCCCACCACCCCGCTCGGAGTTGGGAGGGAGAAGTTGAAGAAGGGTCCCGCGACCGGATTGGCCCCGCCGAAGACCTGGGCGATCTTGTCGGTCCATCCCGCGTACCAGACCATGCGGTCGATAGCCCGCCCCACGACCCTCTCCGCCTTCTTCGTACTGATGCCCTCGGCGAGGGCGACGTGCTCGGCCAGTTCCGCGCGACGCGACTCGGCCATCTCGGCCAGACGATAGATGACCTGTCCGCGGTTGTAGGCGCTGGAGGCCCACCACTTGGCCTGGGCGCCGCGCGCCGCGACGACCGCGTCGCGCAGGTCTTTTCGTGATCCCTGGGCGGCGTTGGCGAGGAACTCGCCGGCCTCGCTCGTCACCTCGTAGCTGCGCCCGGACTCCGAACGGGGGAAGGCCCCGTTGATCAGCAGCTTGTAGGTCTTTCGCACATCGAGACGTTCATCAGACATTGAGGTACGCCTCCAATCCATGACGGCCGCCTTCGCGACCGAAACCAGATTCGCGGACTCCCCCGAAGGGGCTCGTCGGATCGAAGCGGTTGTACGTGTTGGCCCAGATCACACCGGCGCGCAGTCGCTGGGCGACCCAGAGCGTGCGACTCCCCTTCTCGCTCCAGACGCCACAGGCGAGTCCGTAGTTCGTGTTGTTGGCCTTGGCCACCGCTTCGTCGGGCGTTCGAAACGTGAGCACCGAGAGCACGGGTCCGAAGATCTCGTCGCGCGCGATGCGGTGCGATTGGCTGACGTCAGCGAAGATCGTCGGTGCGAACCAGTAGCCCTTCTCGGGCAACTCACACGAACTGCTGTAACGCGTCGCGCCCTCCTGCTCACCGATTGCGGTCAACTCGGTGATGCGGGCCAACTGGGCCGCCGAGTTGATGGCGCCCACGTCGGTGTTCTTGTCCATGGGGTCGCCCACGCGCAACTGCTCGACGCGCCGCACCAGGCGTCGTAGCACCTCGTCGGCGATCGACTCCTGGACGAGGAGTCGCGAACCCGCGCAGCACACGTGACCTTGGTTGAAGAAGATGCCATCGATGACGCCTTCGATCATCTCGTCGATCGGCGCGTCCTCGAACACGATGTTGGCGCCCTTGCCGCCGAGTTCGAGCGTGAGTCGCTTCTGGCTCGCCGCGACGCGGCTCTGGATGAGGCGTCCGACGTCCGTCGAACCCGTGAAGGCGATCTTGTCGACGCCGGGATGATCGACGAGCGCGGCGCCGGTCGCGCCGTCACCCGTGAGGATGTTGACGACGCCCGGTGGCAATTCAGCCTGTTGCAGGATCTCGGCGAGCAACAGCGCACTCAGCGGCGTGGTCTCGGCGGGCTTCAACACGCACGTGTTGCCCGCGGCGAGGGCCGGTGCGAGCTTCCACGCGGCCATCAGCAGCGGAAAGTTCCAGGGGATTATCTGACCGGCGACGCCGATCGGCTGGGGGTTCACGCCAAAGCCGGCGTGGTCGAGTTTGTCGGCCCACCCCGCGTAATAGAAGAAATGGGCCGCGGCCAGTGGAATGTCGATGTCGCGCGACTCGCGGATCGGCTTGCCGTTGTCGAGGGTCTCGACCACGGCGAGTTCGCGCGCGCGCTCCTGGATCAGCCGGGCGATACGAAAGAGGTACTTGGACCGTTCGGCGCCGGTGGTCTTGGACCACACCGTCTCGTAGGCGTGGCGCGCAGCCGCGACCGCACGGTCAACGTCGCTCGTGCTCGCTTGGGCCACCGTGGCGAGCACTTGCTCGGTCGCCGGGTTGAGGGTCACGAACTGTTCATTCGCGGACGGCTCGGTGAAGGAACCATCGATGAACAAGCCGTAACTGGTCTTGATGCGCGCGATGGACGCCGACTCCGGAGCCGGGTCGTACTCGAGCGACCCCAGATTCGAGTTCGCCACTGTGTTGTCGGTCATGTCAGTCCCCGCTGAATTCATCGGGACGAACGTACGCCCCGCGATGTTGCTTGAGTCGTTGCATCAGGAGATCGTTCAGGAGTGACGACGCCCCGAACCGGAACAGGTCGGGGCTGAGCCACGTCGAACCCGCCGTCTCGTTCACGAGCACGAGGTACTTCATGGCGTCCTTGGTGGTGCGTATACCGCCCGCTACCTTCACCCCGACGACACGTCCCGAGGTCTCGGCGAAGTCACGAACCGCCTCGAGCATCACGAGCGCCACCGGCGGTGTCGCGTTGACCGAGACCTTACCCGTGGAGGTCTTGATGAAGTCGGCGCCGCCGAGCATGGCGAGCCAACTGGCACGGCGCACGTTGTCGTAGGTGACGAGTTCGCCGGTTTCCAGGATCACCTTGAGGTGCGCGTCGCCGCAGGCGTCCTTCACCGCGACGATCTCGTCGAAGACCTGGCCCAGTCGGCCCGCGAGGAACGCTCCGCGGTCGATGACCATGTCGATCTCGTCAGCCCCCGCACTCACGGCTTCTCGTACGTCGAGCAGCTTCACGTTGAGCGACGCCCGGCCCGATGGGAACGCGGTCGCCACCGAGGCGACGTTGACCCCCGAGACCGCAACGATCGAGCGGGCGTGCGCGACGAGGTCGGGGTACACGCAGACCGCCGCGACCGACGGCACCGTGAGATCACGGGGATCGGGTCGTAGCGCCTTCGCGCAGAGCGAACTCACCCGTCCCGGTGTGTCGGCACCCTCCAGCGTCGTCAGGTCCACCATTGAGATCGCGAGGTCGATCGCCCTCAGTTTGGTCGATTTCTTTATCGAGCGTGTTGCGAGCTTCGCGGCGCGCCCTTCGACACCCACGGCGTCCACACCCGAGAGAGAACCCAGTATCGCCCGCAACTGCGTCTCTGACGCGACCGCCTCCAGCGTGTTCGACGGCGGGATCTTGACGCCATGGTCCTCACGGCTGATCAGGCGAAGAGGGGCGGTACTCACGTAGGCAACGCTAGCAACGAACCGACCCGAAAGCCGAAAAAGCGTGGCTAGTGGAAAAGAGGGAGCTCCTTGGCCGCCAGGCGTTGGGCCAACGTCGGAGCCGCGGCGTCCTTCGCACTCACGATGGCGTCACCGTGCAGGGCCCACGACACGCCGATCTCGGGATCGAAGGGGTGAATCTCCAATTCCATCGAGGCATTGAACGGCGACGACAGCAGGTACGACAGCGCCGCATTCTCGCTCGTCACGCAGAATCCGTGCGCGACCCCGGCGGGCAGCAGAACCGAACGGCCCTCTTCCTGTGCGAGGTGGACGATCTCCACGCGGCCGAACGATGGCGAGCCGACACGGACGTCAACGATGACGTCATCGAGCGCACCGAAGACGCAGGTCACGACCTTCGCCTGACCCTGGGGGGCGAGCGAGTAGTGAAGGCCCCGCACGACGTCGCGACACGACATGGAGAGATTGGCCTGTTCGGTGCTGAAGCTCACACCCGCCGCTTCGAGGTCGCCGAGCTTGAACCACTCCCGGAAGAAACCACGGTCGTCGCCGTGCACGGGCGACTCGAGCACGAAGAGCCCGGGGATGGAGAGCTCATGCAGCTTCATGCCTGCACGTCCTTCAGGGGTCGCCACCAGGCCTCGTTGTCGTGGTACCAGGCGACGGTCGCCGCAAGGCCTTGCTCGAAACTTACCTGGGGTTCGTAGCCGAGCTCCTCGCGAATCTTGGTGCAGTCCACCGAATAGCGGCGGTCGTGCCCGAGGCGGTCCGCGACCGGTTCGATCATCGATTCGTCGCTGCCGCAGAGTTCGAGCAGGCGATGCGTCAACTCCTTGTTCGTCAGTTCCGTGCCACCACCGATGTTGTAGATCTCCCCGGGGCGACCGTTCTCGAGAACCAGCAGGATGGCGCGACAGTGGTCGTCGACGTGCAGCCAATCGCGAACATTGAGTCCGTCACCGTAGAGCGGGACGCGCTTACCCTCGCTCAGGTTGGTGACGAAGAGCGGTATGACCTTCTCGGGATACTGGCGCGGGCCGTAGTTGTTCGAGCACCGCGTCACCATGACGGGAAGGCCGAAGGTGCGGTGGTACGAGAGGGCGGCGAGATCCGATCCGGCCTTGCTCGACGAGTACGGCGAGTTCGGCTCCAGGATGTGGTCCTCGCGCCACGAGCCCTCGGGAATCGTTCCGTACACCTCGTCAGTCGAGATGTGCACGAACCGCTCGACGGCACCTCGGCGCGCGCTCTCGAGGAGTTGCTGGGTCCCGAGCACGTTGGTCTCGTAGAAGGCCCGGGCGCCGGTGATCGAGCGGTCGACGTGGCTCTCCGCGGCGAAGTGCACGACCGCGTGCGCGTCGTGCAGGAGATCGTCGGTGATGGCGCCGTCGAGGATCGACGCTTCGACGAATCGCACCCTCGAATCGAGCAGCGCCTGGGTCATGTTCTCGCGCCGGCCCGAGTAGGTGAGCGAATCCAGCACGATGATCTCGTCGTAACCCAATCGCTCGGCCTGTTCGAGAAAGAGTTCGGTGAAGCGGGAACCGATGAACCCCGCACCCCCGGTGATCACTGCGCGCATAGAGGTACCTCGGCCTTTAGAAGGGGTTACAGAGACTTCTATACTAATGGAGTGAGGGGAATCATTCTGGCCGGAGGTAGTGGGACCCGCCTGTACCCCATCACGCGCGCGGTGTCGAAGCAGTTGCTACCGATCTACGACAAGCCAATGATCTACTACCCGTTGAGCACCTTGATGCTGAGCGGGATTCGCGAGATACTCCTCATCACGACGCCGCACGACCAGGATGCCTTCCAGCGACTGCTCGGCGACGGCTCGCAACTCGGTATCTCCATCTCCTACGTGATCCAGGACGAGCCCAACGGCCTCGCTCAGGCCCTGATACTCGGCGAGCAGTTCCTGGACGGTCACAAGTGCGCGCTCATCCTCGGCGACAACCTCTTCTACGGCCCCGGCCTCGGCACGCACCTGCGTCAGAACGTCGACGTCGAGGGCGCGCTCATCTTCGCCTACGAGGTGAAGGACCCCTCCGCCTACGGCGTCGTCGATTTCGACGACGAGGGCAACGTCTTGTCCATCGAGGAGAAGCCCGCCGCGCCCAAGAGCAACTTCGCGGTGCCGGGCATCTACTTCTACGACGAGCGCGCGTCCAAGCTCGCTCACGAGTTGACGCCGAGCGCCCGTGGCGAGCTCGAGATCACGGCGCTCAACAACGCCTATCTCGAGCGGGGCGAGTTGCGCGTCGAGGTACTCTCGCGGGCCACCACCTGGCTCGACACCGGTACGCACGAATCGCTGTACGAGGCGGGCGGGCTCATTCGGACCCTGCAGCACCGCAACGGCTTCCGCATCGGTGACGTGGAACAGATCAGCCGCGACCAGGGCTGGATCGACTGACCAACCTCGAACGCGGATCTGCGGTCGCACGGCTGTCGCCGAGCGACCAAGGTGCGTCTGGGTAACCGTCCAGTAACGTCCTGCGTCGCGGACGTATCGCATAATGTTGCGGTACCCCGTACGACTAGGAGAGTCAATGTCAATCGCCGCCGTCACCGCCCGTCCGCGTCCAGTGCTCGCGGATCTGGTCTCCACTACGTTCGCGGCCAACGTCGTGCTCGTCACCGGCGCGGCGGCCTTCGTCGGGCTGCTCGCCCAGATCTCGATCCACATCCCCCACACGCCGGTGCCGATCACCGGCCAGACCCTCGGCGTCCTGCTCGCCGGGTCCGCGCTCGGATGGCGTCGCGCCTCACTCGCGATGAGCCTCTACCTGGTGGCCGGCGTCGCCGGTATCCCGTGGTTCGCGGCCCACTCGAGCGGCTACCCCACCGCGACCTTCGGTTACATCGTTGGCTTCATTGCGGCGGGTGCCCTCACGGGCTGGCTGGCCTCGCGCGGTACCGACCGCAGCGCGACTCGCACGGTCGTCGCCATGATCGCCGGCGAATTGCTGATCTACGCGATCGGTGTGCCGTGGTTGGCCGTCTCGACGCACCAGTCGCTCGCATGGGCGCTCACGTGGGGCATGCGTGTCTTCATCGCCGGCGACGTCATCAAGGCTGCCATCTGCGCCATCGCACTACCCTCGGCGTGGCGTCTCGTGGATCGCACCACCAAGCGCTAACCAACCGGTCTTTCGAAGAGAATCGCCAGCCGAAAGCTGGCGATTCTCTATTTGGTCGAGTACCCGAGAGCCCTCGCCTGGGCCCCGTGGATGAGTTCCTTGTGGATGGCGAGCACCTCGCGGTTCAACGTGGCGTACCGGTCGGCCACCCCGACGGCGTGACCCAGCACCTCGTCCTCAGCGGTTGCCGCCTCGACGATGCCGTGGGCGTGGGCGTCCTGTCCCGAATAGCGGTGCGCGGTGAGCGCGGCCGTGATCGCCGCCGGACGTGGAAGTCGGTGCTCGAGGATCGCCCAGAGGTTCGCGTTCAACTGGAGGCCGATCTCGATCTCGTTCATGCACCAGAACCCCCGGTCCGCACGCATCACCCGGTAGTCGAAGCCGCACGAGATCAGTGCGCCGGCGGCGAAGGTGTGACCGTTGAGAGCCGCCACGGTGTAGGCGGGATAGACCATCAGGCGACCGATGAACCGGTTCAGCTCTTCGAGCGTGGCGAGGAACTCGGAGGGCTTGTTACTAAAGCGCTCGAGGTCCAGTCCGTTGCAGAAGAACTTCCCGCTGCCGGTGAGCACGATCGCCAACGGACCCTCGATGGTCGAGAGTTCATCAAGGATCTCATTGAGTCGACCGAGTGAATCAAGATTGACGCGGTTCTCCCCCTCGTTCCATTTGATGATTGCGACCGGACCCTCGTGCGTGACAGAAATATCCATTGCCCGAGCATAGGACCGTCGAGAAACCGCCGAGTAAGTTGTCGTCTATGACCGATTCGAGCAACGACACTCCTGAACCCGACGTCTCCGCGCAACACCCGGTCTCTGAGAACTGGGTGTGGGTCGGCCCGCACCGACCGCCGTGTCCACGGGTGTTGTTCGAACAGATGACGAGCAATTGGGCCGTCGAATCTGCGAGTACCGAGGTGCACCCCGCCAGTGCCTTCAACGCCGCTCGACGCAAGCGTCTCGGTGAGCACTTCGCGGGAAAGACGCTCGTCATCCCCACCGGCAATCAGAAGGTCCGGGCCAACGACACCGACTATCGCTTCCGTGCCGGCACGGACTTCTTCTACCTGACGAGCTGCTCGGAACCGGACGCCGTGCTCGTGATCGCGCCGAGCGCCGCGGGGCCGCGATCGACGCTCTACGTTCCCCAACGTCGCGATCACCGGACCCACGAGTTCTTCACCGACGCGCGCTACGGCGAACTCTGGGTCGGACCACGCCGCGGTGTGCAGGAGTCCGCCACCTTCCACGCGATCGAGACCGCGCCGCTCGAGCATCTGGCGACGCACCTCACATCGTTAAGCGCCACCGAGGTGCTCACCCTTCGCGGCTTCGACGCCACGGTGGATTCCTTGATCGAAACCCACGCCGACGACGTCCAGGTGGCCCAGACCCTCAGTGAGCACCGCCTCGTGAAGGACCACTTCGAGGTCGCGCAGTTGGAACTCGCGATCGCGCACACGGTCAAGGGTTTCGAGGACGTGGTGCGGGCCCTGCCCAGCGCCGAAGGACGCGGTGAGCGCGTCATCGAGGGGATTTTCAACCTGCGCGCACGCGTCGAGGGGAACGACGTCGGCTACGACACCATTGCGGCCAGCGGCTCGCACGCCACGATCCTGCACTGGACCAGGAATGATGGCGTGGTCACGCGCGGCGACCTGCTGCTGCTCGACGCCGGCGTCGAGTGTCACAACCTCTACACCGCCGACGTGACGCGCACCATGCCCGTCAACGGCACCTTCTCTCCGGCGCAGCGTCGTATCTACGAGTTGGTGCTGCGCGCCCAGCACGCGGGCATCGCGGCAGTCAGGCCGGGCGTCCCCTTCATGGCCGCGAACGACGCGGCGATGAAGGTGCTCGCCGAAGGCCTGCACGAACTCGGCATCCTCACCGAGGACCCCGCCACGGCGCTGCGGCGTGACCGCCAACTGCACCGTCGCTACACGCTGCACGGGGTGAGTCACATGCTCGGCATCGACGTGCACGACTGCGCCAACGCCCGCAACGAGCACTACATCGGCGATCTCTTCGAGGGTTACGTCCTCACCGTCGAGCCCGGCCTCTACTTCCAGGCCAACGACCTCACCGTCCCCGAGGAGTACCGGGGCATCGGCGTGCGGATCGAAGACGACATCCTCGTCACCGCTGACGGGTCGCGAAACCTCTCCGCGGCACTACCGCGCGATCCCGACGATGTCGAGTCGTGGATGGCGCGACTGTGGTCGCGCGGACCGCTCAATCTGGGTCTCTAGGCCCTCAGGCGACGCGCATCGGAATCTGGCGCGGGCCTCGGACCTGACCCTGCGCCCAGGTGACGTCCTTCGCGTCGTCGAGCGTGAACGTCGGGTACCGAGCGATGAATTCCTCGATGGCGATGCGCAGCTCCAACCGGGCGAGGTTGGATCCCGCGCAGCGGTGAATGCCGAGCCCGAAGGCCGAGTGACGGTTGACGGTGCGGTCGATGATGAACGTGTCCGCGTGCTCGAAGATCGCGGGATCACGATTCGCCGCGGGAAAACCGAGCAGGATCCAGTCGTCCTTCTTCATGGGACAGCCTTCGAACTCGTAATCCTCCTTGACGAGGCGGGCCATCGTCACCGGCGCGTAGAAGCGAAGGAATTCCTCGACCGCGAGCGGCATGAGGTCGGGTTCGTTCACCAGTCGCGCGAGGTCCTCGGGGTGCGTCGCCAGGTGCCACAGCGCAGAGCCGATGGCGGACCATGTCGTGTCGATTCCCGCGATGAGCGTGAGCACCATCGTGCCGCGGACGTGCTCGGGTGCCAGCTTCTGACCATTGACCTCCACATTCAAGAGGTAACTGGTGAAGTCGTCACGCGGATGAGCGATGTGATCCTCGATCTGCTCGGTGAAGTAGGCGGCCATCGGCGCGAGGAGCGGCACCCGAACCTCAGGATCGAGGTCGATGAGGTCAAGCACGATATGGACGAAGTCACGGAACTGGTCACCATCTTCTGGAGGGAATCCCAGCATGTGGGCGATGACCCCCGGCGAGATGTACTGGGCGTACTCGGTGCCCGCGTCGATGACCGCCCGGCTTTCGAGGAAGTCGAGGTGCTTGCGGCAGAGCGCGCGAATCTGGGGTTCGAGTGCGTTGATGACGCCCGGCGCGAGTGCCGGCAACATCACACGGCGCGCGAGGGCGTGGAACGGCGGGTCTGACGTGATGGGCGGCGCGCCGCCCATCGGTGCGGGGGGCGCGTTCTCGGGGAACTTGTTCTTGGTCACCACGACCATGCGGCTCGTGAAGTGCTCGGTGTCGTTCGCGATCGCGGACACGGCCTCGTGGGTGGTCGGGAACCAACCGCCGCCGTAGCGCTCGGTGTGCGCCACGGGACAACGAGTCCGTAGATCCTCCCAGATCGGATACGGATTGTTCACCCACTGCGGGTCGGTGTGATCCCAGTCGGTCGCAAAGTCGCGTACCGGTACTTTCTCCGTCATGTGCCCCCAGCTGACTCGCAATCACCTTGCGATGTGACTATAGAACTACTTCAAGATCCGGAACGGCAGATTACGCGCGCCACGCACCTGGCCCGACGACCACGTGACCGCGTCGGGATCGCTGAGTTCGAAACGCGGGTAGCGCTTTATGAACTCTTCGAGCGCGATTCGCAGCTCTGAGCGGGCGAGGTTGGAACCAGCGCATCGGTGGATGCCGAGTCCGAAGGCCACGTGGCGATTCTCCGCTCGGTCGATGATGAACTTGTCCGCGTCCGGGAACACCTCCGGGTCGCGGTTCGCCGCGGGGAACCCGAGCAGGACCCAGTCGTCCTGCTTCATCGGACACCCGAGGTACTCCATGTCCTCCTTGACGAGGCGGGCCATCGTCACCGGCGCGTAGAACCTCAGGAACTCCTCGATCGCGACCGGCATCAGGTCGGGCTCGTTCACCAGTCGCGCGAGGTCCTCGGGGTGCGTCGCGAGGTGCCAGAGGGATGACGCGATGGCGGACCAGGTCGTGTCGATACCGGCGATGAGCGTGAGCAGCATCGTGCCAAAGACGTGCTCGACGGCCAACTTCTCGCCGCCGACCTCGACGTTGAGCAGATACGACGTCAGGTCGTCGCGTGGATTGGCCTGGTGGTCCTCGATCTGCGCGGTGAAGTATGCCTCGATCGGCGCGAACTCCTCGAGGCGCTCCTCTTCACTGTGGTCGACGCCTTCGAGCACGATGTGCACGAACTCGCGGAACAGGTCCTCGTCGTCGGGAGGGAAGCCAAGGAGTTGCTTGATGACGCCCACCGAGATGAACTGTGCGAACTCGGATCCGGCGTTGATGAGTTCACGATCGCCAATCGCGTCGAGCTTGCGCACGCAGAGATCACGGATCTGGGGTTCGAGCGCGTTCACCGCACTCGGCGCCAGGGCGGGCAACATGAGACGGCGCGCGATGGCGTGGAACGGCGGGTCAGAGGTGATGGGCGGTGCGACACCGATCGGTGCGGGCATCGCTTCCTCGCCGGGTCGACCGTTGCCGATCACCACGGTGCGGCTGGTGAAGTGTTCAGAGTCTTTGGCCACCGCCGAGACACCGGCGTGGGTCACGGGGAACCAGCCGCCGCCGTAGCGATTGGTGTGCGCCACCGGGCAGCGCGTGCGGAGGTCTTCCCAGATTGGATACGGGTTGGCGACCCACTGCGGGTCCGTGTGGTCCCAGTCGGTCGCGAAGTCGAGGACAGGAGGCTTTTCAGTCATGGCTAGGCCTCGATGAAGATAGCGTGCTCGGGGCAGTTCAACTGGGCCAGTCGAGCACCCTCCAGAGTTTCGCTGGTCAATTCGCCATCACCCAGCACGACGCCGTTGCCCAGTTCGTCGAAACCGAAGACGTCAGGCGCTATCGAGAAGCACCGACCCTGTCCCTGACATAGATCTGCGTCAATTCTTACTTTCACGACCCCTCCTTCGTGTTGCTAAGGAGACCCTACTACTGAGTAACTGCTCAAGTTGCGAAAGATCGAAGACGCCAGCCGGTCTGAGCGGAGAAATGCTCCGCGACGAGTCGCGCGCTCTCGTCGGCGGCAGCGAGTTGACCCACCGAAAGTGCGAAGTCGTGCCAGAAGTCGGGGAATTCAATGACCGTCACGTTCTCGAGACCCTGCGCATGAAGGCGTCGGGCGTCGGGTGCGAGCACGTCGTCACCTCCACCGATCACGAGCGTCGGCGTCGAACGATCCCACCGACCCACGAGTGGCGACACGTCCGCTCTCGCCACGTCCTTGCCGGCGTACGCTCTCGCGCAGGCCGCCAGCCACCCTGGCGACAACAACGGGTCGCGCCGGACGAGTTCGGCGTCCAGTGTGCGGTCGACACTCAGGTCGAGCCACGGTGACAGCAGCGCGACCGCGCGCACATCATGATGGTCGCGCCCCAAGGCGGCCACGAGTGCTCCCGCGCCCGCCGAGTCGCCGAGGGCCACGACCGCCTTACCCGCAAGGCTCGCGAGCACCGCCGCCACGTCGTCCACGGCCGCGGGAGCCGGATACTCCGGTGCCAGTCGGTAATCCACGGCGATGACGCGCGCCTCCAACGAGGTGGCGAGATAAGAGCACAGCGCGTAGCCCATGGAGGGTGAACCCACGCAGTAACCACCGCCGTGGACGTAGACGATGATCCGGTCACTCTGCACGTGCAACGGCTCAAGACGTTCGCAGTCCACCCCGCCCACCGTGACGTCCTCGGCCGTGACGCCGTACAGCGGACGACTGGCCATGGTCGCGGCGCGAAGTCGCGTGCGTTGCTTCTCCCACGTGACCTCGGGACGGAACACCAATCGGCTCACCGTCCTCAGCCCCAGGCGAAAGACGTGGGGTGCGATACGAGCACTCATGGCACTGCTACTGCGTATCGATCTCTTCGCGGCTGATGCCGAGGAAGTACAGCACCGCGTCGAGATACGGCACCGACAGCGCCGCGTCGGCGTGCTCCTGGACCACGGGCTTCGCGTTGAACGCGATCCCGAGACCCGCGACCGAGATCATGTCGATGTCGTTCGCGCCGTCGCCCACCGCCACGGTCTGCTCCAGCGGAACCCCGACCTCGGCGGCGAAACGCTCCAGGGCTCGCGCCTTGCCCGCTCGGTCGACGATCGGCGCCGCCAAGCGTCCCGTGAGCTTGCCGTCCTTGATCTCGAGGCGATTCGCCTCGAGATGTTCGACGTGCAACTCGGCGAGCAGTGGTGCGAGCACCTCGACGAATCCTCCCGACACCACCGCCGGCACGTAGCCCAGTCGGTGCAGCGTCCGTAGCAACGTGCGAGCGCCCGGCGTGAGTCGCAACTTCGAGCGGACATCATCGATGACCGATTCGGGCAGGCCCGCGAGCAGTGCGACCCGGCGACGCAGTGACTCGGCGAAGTCGATCTCACCAGCCATCGCCGCCTCGGTGATCGCCGAGACCTCGTCCGCGCAACCACAGGCGTCGGCGAGAAGGTCGATCACCTCCTGCTGCAGCAGCGTGGAATCCGCGTCCATCACCACGAGATGCTTGGCACGACGGTGCAGGCCGGCACGTTGCACCGCGAGATCGAGGCCCACCCCTTTCGCGCTGGACGCGAGTGCCTCGCGCAGTCCACTGTCCTCGGGACCACGCACGACCAACTCGTAGCAGTCGACGGGATAACTCGCCAGATGCACGATACGTTCGCAGGTGGAGCCGCTCGCCGCGATGGCGCCGAAGATGGTCTCCAGTTGCAGCGCGCTGATCGACGGCGCGAGCAGGGTCACCAGCAGCCGGCCACCGTGCAGCACATCGCTTGGTGTCACCGGCTCAACGGTTGCGGTGATCCCCTCGCCCACGATGTTGCGCTCGTGAAGCGCCGCCTCGATCGTGCCTTCGTCGACCGTGCTATCCACCACGATCTCCGCGCAGAGGACCAGGGTACCGCGGATGGTGATCTGGGCCACGTCGATCACGTGGGCGTTCTTCTCGCTCAAGGACGAGAGTGCCGCGAAGAGTTCGGCACCAACGCCGACCCGGTCGGGTCCACTCACCGTGACGAGAAACGTTGACTTGGCCATCACAAGAGCGTAGAGGTTACGAAACGCCCGTTCGTTACGCAGCGGCCTCGCGCGAGCGAAGTTCGCGGACCGCAGCGACATTCACGTCGGTGCGCACGTCGAAGGTCCACAACCGTGGAAGCGCGGCGGCCACCGCGGCCACCGACCCCGTGCACGCCAGTCCGCCGAAGGTGAGCGAGAAACGAAGGGTCGTCCACGCGGCCATGACACCGGCCCGGAACTGGCCCGCCGTCGGCCCCAGTGAATACGAGATGAGTTCGATGCCGGCCATCCGTCCACGCGTATCGGGGGGGATCGACTCGTTCCACATCGTCGCACGAAAGACGCCGCTGATCGCGTCCGCGCCACCACCGACGACCAGACCCAGCAGCACCAGCCACAATGAACCGGAGAAACCGAAGATTGCGATGCCGATGCCCCACAGCGACGCGGCGGCCACGATGGCCCGGCCGTACCGGTGGACCTTGTGCGTCCAACTCGACGTCAAGGTCGCGAGCAGTGCGCCGGCGGGGAGCCCGCAGTAGAGAACCGACAATGCGTAGGTCTCGTGGAATCGGGCCGCCACGAAGGGCAGCATCACGACCGGGAAGGCCAGCACCATGGCCAGGAGATCGACGACGTAGGTGCCGAGGATGTCGGGGCGCGAACGGGCGTAACGAAGTCCCTCCATCATCGCCGCGAAGTCACCACCCTCAAACGATGGCGACGCGACCGTCGCGTGCATCGAGAAGAGCAGGAAGAGCGAACACGTGAAGGTCACGATATTCGCCGCGTAGACCGACGACGGACCTATGGCGACCGCCGCCAGCCCGCCGAGGGCCGGCCCGAGGATCGACGCGCTCGTCTGGCGGATAGTCGAGAGAATCGATGCGGAGCGCTGCAGATCGTGTGAGACCAACGTCTGATTGAGGGCGTTGATACTCGGATCCTGCACGCTCGAGGCCGCCGCCGCCACGACCGCCACCACGTAGAGCACCCAGACGTGAGGATGTCGCTGGAGAGCGTTGACCAACAGTGCGCCCGTTGCCAGCATCAGCACCATCTCCATGGCGATGATCAGTCGGCGTCGGTTGAGGCGGTCGGCGAGCACGCCTCCGTAGAGGCCGAAGACCACCAGCGGGATCAACTCGGCCAATCCCAATGCCCCGACCTTGAGCGGCGAGTTCGTGAGCAGCTTCACTTGATACGGCACGACCACGTAGGTCGCCTGGCTCCCGAGGACACTGATGAAGCCGGCGAAGTACAGCCGTCGGTACTGTTTCGAGCGACGGAGCGGCGCGAGATCGATGCCGAAGAGCCGCGTGCTCACGCGGGCGCGGCCCCCGCCTGCCATCCGGTCGCCGGGTCGTAGTGGCGCAGGATCTTGGCAGGGACCCCACCCAGCACCACGTGGTCGGGGAACGTGCCTCGAACCACGGCACCCGCAGCGACCACCGTGTTGACACCGAGGACCGTGCCCGGGAGGATCACCACGTTCGCGCCCAACCAACTTCCCGACCCGATGCGCACGGCAGCCTCAGTGGGCGTCTGCCAGCCGACGGGAGCGTTGGGGTCATCGTACGAATGGTTCTGGTCCGTGATGTAGACGTAGGGGCCAGTCTGGATCTCATCGCCCAGGACGATCGACCAGTGGCCGATGATGTGCGAGCCGCGACCGATGATGCACTTGCGACCGATGGTGACGGTCGGCGTGATGAGCATCTCCTGATCGGCGCTAATCCCCGCCGTGAGGCACACGTTGGGCCCGATCATCGCCTCATCGCCGATCGAGAGATAGCGCTCGTTGTAGATGACGCCCTGGGGCGCCAACAACGCGGCTCGATCGCCGAAGTAGTGGAACTTCCTCGCGTACGGATCGCTGGGTCCGATGGTCGCGACCTCGTTGGCGTAGCGACGGGCTCGTCGGATCCTCTCACCGAGGAATTGACGAAAACGAATACGCAGACTCACCCGAGCAACGCTACCTTCAACCGCCGTCCGGGCCCGCCAACGCGGTGATGCCCAGCGCTCACGCTGGGCATCACCGCGGCGCGCCAATTAGTCGAGCGAGATCGGGGTATCGATGTCGATGTCGTCGATGGCACCGACCACGTCGGGGGCCAACGAGTTGGCGAGGTGTTCACGCACGCGTCCGTCAATCTCGGCCATCGTCTGTGGGTTCTCGCGTAAAAAGTTCTTCACGTTCTCGCGGCCCTGACCCATCTGCTCGCCCTCGTACGTGAACCAGGCACCCGCCTTCTTCACGAAGCCGAGCTCCACCGCGACATCGAGCACCGAACCTTCGCGGCTGATGCCCTGCCCGTACATGATGTCGAACTCCGCCTGCTTGAAGGGTGCCGCACACTTGTTCTTCACGACCTTCACCCGCGTACGGTTGCCGACCACCTCGGTGCCGTCCTTGATCGACTCGATCCGACGGATGTCGAGTCGCACCGACGAGTAGAACTTGAGGGCGCGTCCACCCGGCGTGACCTCGGGCGAACCGTACATGACACCGATCTTCTCGCGAAGCTGGTTGATGAACAGCGCGACAGTATTTGACTTTGAGAGCCCGCCCGTCAACTTACGTAGCGCCTGGCTCATGAGACGGGCCTGGAGACCAACGTGCGTGTCACCCATGTCGCCTTCGATTTCCGCCCGTGGTGTCAGCGCGGCGACGGAGTCGATGACGATGACGTCGAGGGCCCCCGAGCGGATCAGCATGTCGCAGATCTCCAGCGCCTGTTCACCGGTGTCGGGCTGGCTGATGAGAAGGTCGTCGACGTTCACGCCGATGGCACGCGCGTACACGGGGTCCATCGCATGCTCGGCATCGATGTAGGCGCAGACGCCACCGTTGCGCTGCGCTTCGGCGACGACGTGCATGGCGAGCGTCGACTTGCCCGAGGACTCGGGTCCGTACAATTCAACGATTCGACCTCGCGGCAGACCGCCGATACCGAGAGCCATGTCCAGAGCGAGCGCACCGGTGGGGATGGATTCGATGTTCATGTGCAGGTTCTCGCCCATGCGCATGATCGAACCCTTGCCGAACTGCTTCTCGATCTGTCCGAGGGCAGCTTCCAGAGCCTTCGCGCGGTCGTCGGTTGCCATTGCATTCTCCTTGTTCTTTGTCATCGCGTGCACGTTATGTACCTCGTGTGACATCGGTCGGTCTCCACCTGGTACTCAGGTTATACGAACATATGTTCGTAGAGTGGAAATTCCGGCGATCTTTCAATAATTAGTCCCCACCGCCCCGACGTGTGGGATTTCCCTGGAGAAATTGTTGCTAATCGACCAGCGCCTGGTACACCAGACGCTGTAGGTCTCGGCGAATTGGGTACGTGCTGCTCGGCAACAATTGCGTGAAGAAGCTCACGGTCAGGTCCTCGACCGGGTCCACCCAGAATGCCGTGGAGGCCGCTCCGCCCCAAGAGAAGGTCCCGTTTGACACCAGACTCCGGTTGAGCGTTCGATTGACCACCACCGAGAAACCCAGGCCGAAGCCGATCCCCGCGAAGTCAACCTCCGAAAAGGAATCCGCGGCGAAGCCCTCGAGGTCCACGTCGCCCGGAAGGTGGTTCTCCGTCATGATCTCCAACGTCCGGCTCGAGACCAGACGCACGCCGTCGAGTTCGCCGCCACCCAGCAGCATCGTCATGAAGCGGTTGTAGTCGTGCGCGGTCGAGAGAAGTCCTCCACCGCCACCGAAGAGCTGTGGCGGGCGCGTCGCGCCCTTCGCGAACGACTCGTGCGCGACCGCCTTTCCCTCGTGCGGCACGTAGAGCATGGCGAGACGGTCCTGCTTGTCCTCGCTACACCACCACGTGGTGTCGTTCATCCCGAGAGGGCCGAGGATCCGCTCGTGCAAGAACACGTCGAGAGGTTGCCCGCTCCATATTTCGATGAGTCGTCCCAGCACGTCGGTCGCGACCGAGTAGTTCCAACCGCTGCCGGGCTGGAAGACCAGCGGGCTCGAGCACCAGTCGTTGACCGCCCGGGCCAGGTCGGCGCCCTCGGGGTACCCGAAGTCGTAACCCTTCTGTCGGTAGATCGCGTCGGTCGGATGGGTGTAGTGAAACCCGTAGGTGAGCCCGCTCGTGTGTGAGAGCAGATGGTGGATGCGAACCGGTTCGGTGGCCGCGACGGTGGATGGCTTGCTCGGCGGGCCTCCGACGTAGACGCGGGGATTGCGCAGAGCCTCGATCCATTTTCCGGCATCGTCGTTGAGGTCGAAGAGCCCTTCCTCGTACAACATCATCACCGCGATCGACGTGATCGGCTTGGTCATTGAGTAGATACGCCAGATGGTGTCGTCGGTCACGTCGAGACCCTTCTCGCGGTCCCGGTGTCCCGCCCTGCCCGTCCAGGCGAGTTCACCCCCTCGCGACACAGTCGCGAGCCAGCCGGCGAGTCGCCCGTCGGTAACGTACTGATCGAAATGTGTCTGGATGCGGGCCAGACGCGTGGCGTCAAAACCCAATGATGACGGATCGACCCGAATCTCCAACGATGACATCACTACCCCCCTGGTTGCTCTTTCTCGAGACTACGAGGAAGTACTAGCCCAAGGTGTCAAGGTCGCGACGCAACGCGTCGAGTGCGCTGATCGCGCTGTAATTACGCACGCGAGGACGGTCGCCTGGCAACCGCAGTGAAACGGCGTGCACGTCGTCACCGATTGCGATGCCGACGAAGACGGTGCCGGCTGGCTGACCGTCCTGCTCCTCGGGTCCGGCGACACCCGTCACGCTGAGACCGATGTCCGAGCCCAGTACCCGACGGACTCCGACGGCCATGGCCTGAGCGGCCTCGACGCTCACGACCGGTCCGCGCGGCACGCCGAGTAGATCGAACTTCACGTCCGAGGCGTACGAGACCACCCCGCCACGGAACCATGCGGACGCGCCGGCAACGCCGACGAGGCGGCTCGCGATGATGCCGCCGGTCACCGACTCGGCGACGCCGAGCGTCAAGTCGCGCGCCAGGAGCCTCGTCGCGATGGCGTCCTCCATCGTCTCGTCGTCCACGCCGAAGATGATGTCGCCCAGCCGCTCATCGATGAGTTCGCGGACTTGACGCTCTTCCTCCTCGAGCAGACGGCGTGCGTGCTCGACGTCATCGCCGCGAGCGGTCATACGAACCTTGATGCCCTCGATGCCCGACGCCAGGAACGCGATGGTAACGCGACTGTCGTCACTGAGCGCCTCGAACCGCTCGCCGACGGCCTCGGCGAGGGCTGACTCGCTCGCGCCCCACGTGCGCAGCACGCGGCTCGTGATCACCGACGTCGCGCCGCCGGCCCGTTCGCGCGCCAGTAGGTCGGGGAGGATGGCTCGCTCGAACATGTCGGTCATCTCGTACGGCACACCCGGCACGGCGTAGACGACCTTGAGCCCCACGGGACATACCAGCCCGGGGGCGGTGCCCCTCGTCTGGGCGATGACCGTCGCACCGCGTGGCACGTCGGCCTGGAGAAGGTTGTTCGCGGGCATCACGCGACCACGGCCGGCGAACATGGCCCGAATGGTCTCGACGATGTCCTCGTGACGCTCCAGCTCGACATTCATGACCTCGGCGAGCGCGGCGCGGGTGATGTCGTCCTGGGTCGGCCCGAGACCCCCGCAGACGATGACCGCGTCGCTTCGAGCGAGGGCCGTTCGAAAAGCCAGCACGATGCGCTCGTGATTGTCGCCGACGTGTTGATGGAAGTGCGAGGCGATGCCGTTGGCGGCGAGTTGTTCGCCGAGCCACTGCGAATTGGTGTCGGGGATCTGACCGAGCAGGAGTTCCGTGCCGACAGCGACTATCTCAACTCGCATGACCGAGCACCTTGCGGCCATCGACGAAGTAGCGCCACCCGGTGTAGACCGTCATGAAGGTCGCCGCCCAGATGGTGACGACGCCGATCCACTGATGATGTGCGGTGATGGGCAGGACGCAAAAGGCGATGGCCCAGTCCTGGACGAAGGTCTTCCATTTGGCGATCTTGCTCGCGGGGATCGACACGCCCCTTCGCGCCGCTCTGGAGCGGTAGACACTCATCCAGATCTCGCGAAGGGTGATGATGATCGCCGGGATGATGAAGCTCTTGAGTCCGTGCGGGCGCGAGATGATGAGGGCGTAGAGACCGCCGAGCACGATGACCTTGTCGGCGAGCGGGTCGAGGAACGCGCCCGAGGTCGTCGTGCCGTGGCGGCGAGCGACGATGCCATCGAAGTAGTCCGACGCCGCAGCGAGAAAGCCGACCAGCGACGTCCACCACGAGATGCGGTCGACGACGATCAGGTAGATGAACAACGGTGAAACGAGAAGCCGGAACGCCGTCATCATGTTCGCCGGCGTCAGCAGCGCCGACTCACCGTAGGAACGTTCCTGAGTCCTCATACCCGCACGCCTTCCAGATCAGTCCCGTGACTCGCCACAATGTCACATTCAACCATCGCGCCAACGCTCAGTGACGCATCCACCATGACGATGCCGTCGATCTCGGGGCACTCGCGCACGCTTCGCCCCACACCGGGGGCGTCGATCAAGAGTCGCTGACGAGTCCCCACCAGCGCGTCACGGCGTCGAGCGGTGATGTCGTCCTGCAGTTCACTGACCTCGCGGAGTCGCTCGAGCGCGAGCTCGTGCGGGACCTGACCTTCGAGATCGTTGGCGAGCGTGCCCTCTTCGCGCGAGAACGTGAAGAAGCCGGCCCAGTCGAGTTGGGCCTCTTCGATGAACTCCAGCAACTCTCGCTGGTCGTCCTCGGTCTCACCCGGGTAGCCCAGGATGAATGAGGAACGGAAGGTCGCGTCGGGGTCTGCCGTGCGGATGGCCTCGATGCGCTCGAGGAACCTCGCCGAGTCACCCCAGCGACGCATGGCGCGCAGCATCGAGCGCGAGGCGTGCTGCAGTGAGAGGTCGAAGTACGGGACGCCGGTCTCGAGGATCGTCTCGATGAGCCCGCTCGTGAGGCCCGAGGGGTAGAGGTACAACAGTCGGACCCGCTCGATCTCGCGACTCAGCGTCCGGGTCAGGTCGATGAGGGGCTGGGTGCCGCCCTCGTCCAATACCTCGACCGCTTCACCGAGACGCGCGCGACGCCTGTCGTGACCCCAGCTCGCCAGATCCTGGGCGATGAGGACGATCTCTTTCACCCCGCCTTCGGCGAGTGCCCGGGCTTCGCTGAGGATCTCCTCGGTCGATCGAGAGCGCTGGTCACCACGAAACGTGGGAATCGCGCAGAAGCCACATCGGCGGTCGCAGCCCTCGGCGATCTTGACGTAGGCCCACGGGGTGCTCGTCGTGGGGCGCGGCAGATTCAAGAGGTCGAACGCGGGCGTCTTCCGCTTGCGAAGTGCCACCGGTGTCGAGGCACTCACTGACTCGGTGAGACTCTCGCCGAAGCCAGCGACCAGATCGACCTCGGGAAGCGCCTGGGAGAGTTCCTCGCCGTAGCGTTCGGCCATGCACCCGGTCACGACCAGTCGAGCACCGCTTTGCTTGCGGTCGACGAGTTCGAGGACGGTTTCGATCGACTCTTCGCGTGCGGCCTCGATAAAAGCACACGTGTTGGCAACGACCAGGTCGGCCTCTTCCGCGGACGTGGCGACGTCATAACCCTGGGACTCGAGGAGCCCCGCCAGCTTGTCGGAGTCCACGTGATTCTTGGGGCACCCGAGTGTCTCGATCCAGTACCGCAAGAGCGTCTCCTCAATACACGGCAACACCGAGCGCTGGGCGCTCGGTGTTGATGGCGGAGAGGGAGGGATTCGAACCCTCGGGCCCACTTTCGCAGGCCGCATTCTTAGCAGGAATGTGGTTTAAACCGAACTCACCCACCTCTCCCAGCAGATTCATCCTAGTAAACCGACGATGGAGATGAAAATTCATCTCGACACTCTGTCTGGGACGGACCGTGGCGCGTCAGCGCATCGAGGGAACCGATCTGCGACGCGGGCGCCGCACTGCGAGCCCGTGTCAGGGCCTTCGGTCTCACCGGCAGCGCGAATTGAGTAGTTTGGCGAGGAGTTGAGACTATTTCCTAGCGTTACACTAGGAAATGCCAAAGCCGGCGCTCCACTTAGAAGGGAATCACATGCGTAACCTCCGACTCGCCCTGGCAGGTCTAATGGGTGCCTCTGTGCTCAGCGTCGTCGCACTGGGTTCGAGTGGGGTCGCCAACGCCGCAACTCCCTCGCTCGCAACGTGCGCGACCACTCTCGCCTCACAGGAGTACGCCAAGGGCAAGCTCACCGTCGCGACCGACAATCCCGTCTACACGCCGTGGTTCGTCAACAACAAGCCCACCAACGGGCAGGGGTACGAATCCGCCGTCACCTACGCCCTGGCCAAGGTGCTCGGTGTTTCCAAGAAGGACGTGAACTGGGTCACCGAGCCTTTCGATTCGAGTTACGCGCCCGGTCCCAAGGCCTTCGACTTCGACATCAACGAGGTCTCGTACACGCCAGACCGCGCGAAGGCCGTCACCTTCTCGAACAGTTACTACGACGTCCAGCAGTCCATCGTCGCGCTCAAGACGGGAAAGATCGTGAAGGATCACTCACCGTCGCAGTTGAAGAGCTACCAGTACGGTGACCAGATCGGCACGACCGGCCTCGCGTACATCAACGACTTCATCAAGCCGACCAAGCCCGCGCGCGTCTACAACACCCTCGACCAGGCCGTGCTGGCCTTGCAGTCGGGCCAGATCGACGCGATCATCATCGACACGCCGACCGGCCAGTACATGGCGTCGTCGCAGATCGTCAACACGAAGAAGAAGCTGGTCGCCACCCAGGTCGGCCAATTCCCCTCCGTCGGTGAGCACTACGGCCTGCTGCTCTCGAAGAACAACCCCATCGTTGGTTGCATCAACGCCGGTCTCGCCGCCCTCAGGTCGAACGGCACCCTCGCCGCCCTGCAGCAGAAGTGGCTGGGCATCTACACCAGCGTGCCCGTCATCAAGCCATAGGAATCGTGAAGCTCGGTAGCGACGTCGCGGCGTCGGACGCAGTACCCAATTTCTTCGCACCTCGCCGCCGACGGTTGTTCGTCGGTAAGCGGGGCGTCGCGGCGAGCAGTCTCTCCAGCGTCCTCGTCTTCGGCCTCATCGTCTCACTGCTGTTCGTGACCCCGGGCGGAGCCACGTTCCGCTACGCGTTCTTCAATCCCCACGAGATGTGGGTGGCGTGGATGGGCGACCCGTCAAAGGGCCTCCTCGCCATCCGCGACGGCATCTTCACCAATGTCTGGATGTTCCTCGTCGCCGAGGTGCTGGTGCTGGTGCTCGGTGTCTCGATCGCGTGGATCCGCATCAGCCAGACACCGGTGTTCTATCCGTTCCGGGTGCTCGCCACCCTCTACACCGACATCCTGCGCGGGGTCCCGACCCTGCTCGTCGTCATGATCATCGGTTACGGTCTGCCGACACTCAATATGGGCTTCCTCTCGCGCCAGTCACCGGCCGTCTACGGCGTCATCGCCCTCACCCTCAATTACAGCGCCTACGTCTCAGAGGTGATTCGCGCGGGCATCTTCTCGGTTCCCAACGGACAACTGCTCGCGGCGCGATCGCTCGGGCTCACGCAGACCGCCACGATGCGCTGGGTCATCCTGCCCCAAGCGATTCGCACGGTGATCCCACCACTGCTGAACGACTTCATCTCCCTCCAGAAGGACACCGCACTGGTGTCGATCCTCGGGGCCATCGAGGTGACGCGCGCCGCCCAGATCTTCTCGGGCACGGAGTTCAACGAGAGCGGGCTCACGGTCGCGGCGCTGTTCTTCCTCGCCCTGACCATTCCGATGACCCGCTACACCGACCACCTGATGTCACGTGACCGGGCTCGGCGACTGGCCGTCTCGTGAGCGAGGTCGTGCTCGAACTGAAGGACGTGGTCAAACGCTTCGCCGACAACGAGGTGCTCTCGGGCGTGTCCTTGCAGCTGCATCGTCACGAGGTCGTGTGTCTGATCGGGGCGTCCGGTTCGGGAAAATCCACGTTGCTGCGTTGCGCGAACCTGCTGGAAACCATCGACGGCGGCTCGATCACACTCTTCGGTCAGCCGCTGGTCGACAAGCGCATCGACCCCGATCTCGTCCGTCGACACATCGGGATGGTCTTCCAGTCCTTCAACCTCTTTCCGCACCTGAGCGTGCTCGACAACATCCTGCTCGGGCCGGTGCACGCGTTGAAGCGCAAGCGCGCCGAGGTGCGCGAAGAGGCGCTGACGCTCCTCGAGCGAATCGGCCTGCGCGAACGAGCGGACGAGTACCCTGATCGACTTTCCGGCGGACAACAACAGCGCGTCGCAATCGTTCGTTCGCTCGCCATGCAACCATCGCTCCTGCTCCTCGACGAGGTCACGAGCGCACTCGACCCGACGCTCGTCGGTGAGGTGCTCGACCTGCTCAGCGACCTCGCGGCGAGCGGCACCACGATGCTCATCGCCACCCACGAGATGAACTTCGCTCGTGACGTCGCGCAGCAGATCGTCTTCCTGGAGAAGGGTGTCCTCGTCGAACAGGGCACGCCCGAGCAGGTCTTCAACGCACCGCGCCACGAGGCGACGAGGAAGTTCCTCGAGAGGGTCCGCTAGGACGCTCGCGCGCGGAGCTCAGGCATCGCCAGCACCATGTCGAACAGTTCCTGATCGCGGTCCCATGTCAGGTGGCCGCGCACTTCTTCCATCGGCAGCCAGACCAATTCGTCGACCTCGTCGTTGGGTGTGAAGTCGCCGGTGTCGACAGTCATCAGGTAGTAGGCGACGATCTTCGGCTTGCCCTTGCGGTGCGTGTAGTTCGTGGTCCCGATGAACCGCTCGACGCGACACACCATGTTGGTCTCTTCGACGACTTCGCGAAGCGCGGCCTGCTCGAAGGTCTCGCCCGGGTCGAGCTTGCCCTTGGGGAACGTCCAGTCGCCGCGCGACTCGCGGTAGATGCACGCGATCTCCACGCGTCCACCCGCAACGAACCGGTGGACGATGCCGCCCGCCGCTCGAATCAGGTCGTTCGGAGCATCCTTTGGAATGATCAGTTCACCGCTCAAGAGGTACACGTCGCTAACGGTAGGGGATGCGTCATCGCTCTAACGGTAATACCACGAAGAGTTCGCCAAGAATTCACTTACGTAGGATAGTGAGAATGCTCGTCGCCGTCCTTCCCCTCGCGTGGCGCCTCACGATCTACCTCGCCGCTGGCATCGGCGCGGGCGTGGCCAACGGCGTGGCGGGAGGCGGAACCTTCATCACATTCCCCACGCTGCTCGCAACGGGGATCCAGGCCCTCCAGGCGAACGTCTCGACGTCAGTCGGCGTGCTGCCCAGTTACGTAGGGGGAATCACTGGATTCCGCAGCCAGATTCGCGGCCACGCCAGGCTCCTGCGCTCCCTGCTGTTGCCGTGCGCGCTGGGTGCCTCGCTCGGTTGCGTCCTTCTGCTCACCTTCTCCCCGGCGGCCTTCCGCTCGATCGTTCCCTGGTTGGTCGGCTCGGGCACCCTCCTCTTCGCTCTGGCACCACGGATCACCGGCCGCTTGGCCCATATCGATCACGCGCACCCCAGCCGACGCCGGACGCTCTACCTCGGCATATTCCTCGTCGCCATCTACGGCGGTTACTTCGGTGCCGGGCTGGGGATTCTCCTACTCGCCGTGATGGCCATCAGCTTGCCGTTCGAGTTGGCCGAGCTCCAGGGTCTGCGCAACGTGCTGTCGCTCGTGATCAACAGTTTCGCCGCGATCATCTTCATCATCCGCGGTCACCTCGCGATGGACGCCGTCTGGATGCTGCTCGTGGGCACCCTGATCGGAGGGTGGCTCGGCACCTCGCTGATCCGACGACTCTCGCCAAAAGTCGTCCGCGTCCTGATCATCGGCATCGGCGCGGCGACCACCATCCGACTCGCGTGGAGTTAGTGGCGGATTGTCGATAATTTCACTAATATTTGTGGAATAAAGAAACTCTTCTCCTTCCCAAATCCCGTGAACGACGCGTCCGCACGCACAGTGGCCCTCGGCGTGGTGACGATGGCCACGGTTGCCTTGCTCGCCAATCAGGCGTGGCTCCTCGTTCCACTCACCTACGGATTCATCGCGCGGGTTGCGACCGGACCCACCCTCTCGCCGCTTGGTCAATTCGCCGTTCGTGTCTCGGGGCCGCGCATCACGGCGTGGCAGAAGTTCGTGCCCGGTCCCCCCAAGCGCTTCGCGCAGGGCATCGGTGCGGTGCTGACCGTCACCGCGACCAGCGTCTGGTTGCTCGACAGTTGGTCGGTGGGTCGTTGGTTTCTCGTGCCACTCATCGTCGCCGCGTCCCTCGAGGGTTTTCTTGGCTACTGTCTCGGCTGCACTATCTTCGGCTGGCTCATCCGTGCGGGCCTGGTACCGGCGTCGGTGTGCGTTGAATGCGGCGACCTTTCCGCTCGCTACGCGGCGGCCGGCTACCCCCAGACCTGAGGCGACGCCCCCACCTCACCAACGATCCTCGAGTACATCAAGCTCGGCAATTCGGAGAGTGATCGTTCTGCGAATTGAGCCACCGCACGTGCAGGTGCGGCGAACTGAGAAACCCGCCGGCGAATGGGGCCGTTGCCAACGCATCGACATGTGAAGATGAGCTATGACGAAACTGCGGATTCGCATAACTGCCGCAATCCCAGTCGTCGTCGTATTGATTGGGGGCTGGCAGTACTGGTGGGTATCCGATGACGCCTACATCGACTTCCGTGTCGTTCACAACATCCTTCAGGGGCTTGGTCCGGTCTTCAATCCTGGTGAGAGACTCGAGGTTTACACTGACCCGCTTTGGGTAGGGGTACTCACAGCTTTCTCCGGACTATTCAGTTTTCTGTCGGTCGAGTGGTGGTCGGTCATCCTCGGTTTGCTCTTCACTGGATTCGGATTCTGGCTCGAGGGACTGGCAACGACTTCGCTTGCTTCGAAACACTGTGATCGTCCTGTCTTACCGCTCGGCATCCTTTGCGTGTCTGTCGTTGCTGGCGTATGGATGTTTGCCACATCGGGACTAGAGACTGGCCTCATCTTCGGCTGGCTTGGCCTGAGCTCTTGGCTCCTTGTACGCGCATTTCAGAACAACGGCAATGGGGTCTTCATCGCCGGCATCATCCTGTCGCTGGGATTCACGATTCGACCCGATATGGCGCTGTTCACTCTCTCCGAAGGCGTCACCCTGTTCATTCTGCTCTTGCGGAGAGGTCAGGGCCGGTCGCCAGTCGGAGCGAAGCGAATCATTGGACTACTGGTGGCGCTCACCGGCATTCCGATCTTGAGCGAGCTGTTTCGGATCGCGTATTTCGGACAGGGTTCGGCGTTTGGTGGAGATTTTGGTTGATTTCGGTCGAAATGACTTCGTGCCGGCGATTTACTTGTTGTCCGCAGGGCAAATTCGCTGACCAAAGGACTGGTGGGGCTGTGGACCGCTCGACGCGCGCAACTGCCAATCCGCCCTGCGCGAGTGAACCAGTATGGTGGCCGTTGCTAAAGGTCAGCCCCTGAGAGCATTCGGGTGATCAGCGCCACCATGAGGTCCTTCTCACTCGGGTCACTCATGGCCACCATGAGCGTGATGGCGGCCAGGGCGTTGTTGGAGATCCTGGGTCTACCGTCGTCGCCGCGGAGGATGCCGTTTCTGTCGAGGAAGGTGACAAAGAGGGCAGCCGCGCTGCGCTTGTTCCCGTCTGCCAATGCGTGGTCCTTGACGACGAGGTAGAGCAGGTTGGCGGCTTTGTCTTCTACGGTCGGGTAGATGTCCTGACCGCCGAAGCCCTGGTAGATGGCACCGATGGTGCCATCGAGCTTGCCCTGGGGGTCATGGCCGAAGAGCTTGTCCTGCGGGAACTCGGCGCCGACGCGATTGATGATGGCACGAGCCTCTTCGATGGTCAGTTCCCACCCTGGTACGCCGCCGGCTGGGACTGCAATGTGACCTTCGTCGTACTCGCGGAGCAGCTGCAGCCCTGGGATGTAGCTGGCGAGCACGTCAGCAACCCCGGAGACCAGTTCGTTGTCCGCACGCGACAGTAGGCGCACGATTGACCCAAGTTCGTCTAAGCGCTTGCTGTTGACGGCCACACCCGCGACGATGTAGTCCTTGAGCACGCCACTCGCCCACCTGCGAAACTGGATTGCCCGCCCGGAGTTCGCTCGGTATCCGACGGCGAGGATGACGTCCAGGCTGTACAGGGTTATTGGTCGGTCTGCAGAAGCAATGTGCAAAATTTGCACATTGCTTTCTTTGTCCACCTCGGCGTTTCGGAAGACGTTGTTGACGTGCTTAGTCACGCCTGACCGGTCGACCCCGAAAAGCTCCGCTATTTGGGCCTGGGAGGCCCAAACCGTCTCTCGTTCCCGATCGAGTGGCAGAGACACCTCCACACCAGGACCAGCGTACACAACGACCTCCTGGACCTCGTCATCAGGAAAGTTCTCAGGCACCGATCTCCTCGTCAGGACGTTGGCAGAGCTTCATGAGGACAACGGTGCCCTCACGGTTTTACCACGCACTCGGCTCCGAGCGTCGAGCAACGCGCACCCTCACGGACTCGAGCTGCCCTCCCGCGGGTAATCCATAAATCAGCTACTTCGAGCTGTCTTCGACCGAAATCAACCAAAATCTCCACCAAACGCCGAACCCTTTTCGGACTACTTGTCTCAAACACGGCGATTGTTAAGTCTGCTTCACGGATCTGGCTGCCCCAAGGGATGGAGTATCTCCGGAACTTCGATCGACCTTACGTCCTCTTTGTTCCTTTTCTAATGCTTGCAACCGTCTTCGCGATTCACTCAAGCAACTGGTGGTCCGATGGCCACCGACTTGAGTTGCTCGTGCTCCTGGCCCCGGCAATAGGGGGGATCCTTGATCTTTCCTATGTTGTCTGCGTCGGTGGGGACTTCATGCATGCACGTATGTTGCTTCCGGGCTTCTTCACCGTCTTCGGTGCCTTCTGGGTCAGACAACCGTCCAGGAGCAAGGACTCTTACTCTCTGGTCACAATCAGTGTGGTCATTTGGTCGCTGGTCTGCCTCCTCTTCCTCAGATTCACACCCGTCAACTACTTCCCGAACGGGATCGCCAACGAACGGCTCTATTACGTGAACTACAGCCACGTCGCCCACCCGATCACGACACGTGATTACTCTGAGACACCGTGGGCGGTCGAGGGACGGCAACTCGCAAAGGAAGCGGCATCCTCTTCCAAGTACGGAAGGCGAATGACATTGGAGCAACAGGGAGTCGGCGTGGCCGGACCCTACGTTCCTGTTAGGAGCTCCTTACCTGAAGTCCTATACGCCGGACTCGAGAATGTTGGGATTGCAGGCCTCGCGGCTGGAGATTCGGTATACGTGTTCGATGAGCTCTCATTGGCCAATCCAGTGGGATCACACTTCACAGTCATCGGCAGGGGCCGTCCTGGCCACGAGAAGTTGGTTTCCCCTTTGTGGATGCTCGCGCGCTTTGGAGAGCCTCCGACAACGAATGTCCCGTCTTGGACTTCAATTCAACAGGTAAAGGCCGCGCGATCGGCTCTTGCTTGTCAACCTTTGTCGGGGTACTTGAGAGCAATTACGAGTCCCTTGTCACTTGGTCAAGTCATTGACAATTTTGAGCATTCCCTTACCTGGACGAGCATGAGTTTCAGCAGCGACCCAATTGCTGCGAAGCGTCAACTGTGCGGACGCGGTCAGCCGATTCACTGAGACAACGCAATGGAACGGGAGGTAACTTCGTCGCGAGCCGTCGTTCACCATTGCCTACGTCGCCAGTCGTAGATTGTGCACGTCGGCCCACCGGCAGTGCGACACCGTAGTCGACATACTTCAGCCAGAATGGCTCTATGGGAACACCAATGAGCGTTGTTGGCTACGAGATCTCGACGGACCAAGATCGGCTAAATGTTGACATGATCTTCCACTTTCTCTCAGAGGAGTCGTACTGGTCCTCCGGAATCCCAAAGGTCGTCGTTGAACGTTCAATCAACAACTCAATGTGCTTCGGTGTCTACTACGGTGAAGCGCAGGTCGGTTTCGCGCGAATTGTTACGGACAAGGCGACATTCGCACTCGTGGCTGACGTGTTCATTTTGGAGTCGCATCGTGGCAAGGGGCTCTCGAAGTGGCTAATGCGCGAGGTCATGGAGCACCCCGACCTTCAAGGACTGCGACGTCTTCTTTTGCTTACATCCGATGCTCATTCGCTCTATGCCCAATTTGGCTTCACTGAGATCGGCAATGCGTGGCGCTTCATGGAAGCCCTGTACCCCGACGTCTACGGGCAGACCTGAAACGCCCTGCTACAGGGACGATTGGGGCACGTCCTTGACCCGTCCAGATTCACCATTCACTCAGTCCCCAGTCGTAGATTGTGCACGTCGGCCCTCCGACACCAATCATGATTGGCTCCTGTTAAGTCACTAGTGCATGGTTGTTGAACTCTCGCGTTGGCCTCCGACACCGGTAATCCTTGGTCGCTCAATTCCGAACTCAGAATTGATGATGATCAGTTTTGGGACAGCATGCAACTCAGCGGTGTCCGCAGCCAAGTATGCGTCATCGCTCCAGCAGTCGTGCTTCCCAGCGACCGGACGTCCTTCAGTGAAACCGGCACCCCGCAGTCAATCAACGGACGGTCATCGAGACCACCGAGGATCACGAGCCAATAGCAGAACCCATCCTGGAGACCGGAGCGGGCATCAGCTCAGCGTCTGTTTGACCAACCGCAGACCGGAAGTTCGATCAAGGACGATGCTTCGTCGTTCGCTCGCTTCGGGTTAGTCTTCATCGATGCTGGAGACGGTCGCGGTCAACGTTGGAGTACCTCGACTACTGGGTCACCGTCAAGGCGAGAAAGTGTACAGCGGGATCGCAAAGTCGCCGGTGCCGATCGGCACCTCGCTATGGCTCTCGCTCTTCAACCTCGCCGGCGACGGTCAGGCAGATCTTTCCGTCCATGGCGGACTGGACAAGGCAGTGTACAGCTACCCGAGTGAACATCTAGCTCAGTGGGAGTCGGACTTGGATGAAACACTCGGAGCTGCTCCTTTCGGCGAGAACCTCTCGACGCGGGGGGCTCTCGAGGGCGACGTTTGCATCGGGGATCTTTGGCGCTGGGATCAGGCCGTGTTACAAGTTTGTCAACCGCGGTGGCCGTGTTTCAAGTTGGCCCTCTATCGTGGCAGATCAGATGTTCAAGCCAAGATGCGTGACAGCGGGTTCACGGGATGGTATTTGAGAGTGCTCGAACCTGGCGAAGTGAAGGTCGGCTCTCAGTTGGAAGTCATACAGCGAGACCCGGCCGGCTTGAGTGTCGCCGATGCGCACCAAGCGATGGCTGACCGTCATTTGAACAATCGCATCCTGATCGAACGTCTTGCGAACCATGACGCGCTTGCTGACGAATGGCGCATTCCCCTGAGGGAACGATTGGGAGGATAAGGCCTCTCGTGCTCGTTGCGGTGGACCCCGCAATCGCAAGTGCGTCACGTCCGATGTTGACAAAGACGGTGAAGAGTCCTGCGCCAAACGCTCTTGGAGGATCATTTCTGATTGCTTAAGCGTACGAACTCCAGAGTGATCGAGTCATCGTGGCCGCAATGCAAGGTCGCAGACGACAGCACCTCCCCCTGGAACCCGACGTCTACGGGTAGAACTAAAACGCTTTGCGACGTGGATGAGTCGGGCACGCCCGTGACCCGTCCAGATTCACCATTCAGTCTCCAGTCGGAGGTTGTGCACGTCGGGCCCTGGAAGTGGACCCGCCGACTGGACCGAACGATCTCGTGGTCGCCCCACCAACCGGCATTGTTACCCGGCGCTTAACTCGCGCAGGAGTCGCTCTTAGGTCGTCGCTTCATGATGGTTCTCGTACGGAGATCAGCTTCGCCACAAGGAGGACATCATGTACCGACCCACCGCCAATCGCATGAAGCGCTTCGCCACCACGACCGCGCTCACCGTCGCCTCCCTCGGCATCCTCGGCGTCGCGAGTGTCGCCATACTTGGTCAGGGCGTGATCACCGCGAACGCGAACGCGAGCGCGAGCGCGCCGGTGGCGGCGAGTACCGCCGCCACGACCTCGACCGCCGCCGCGACCTCGACCTCCGCCGCGACCTCGACCTCGACGAATTCAAGCGCGACGGATGCGACGACGTACGGGGATGACGGATCGTACGCCAACGATTCATCGGCGAGCGCCACCGCACCGGCGACGGATGAGTCGACGACCTCCGCCGACTCGTGAGCCGGGTGGCGCGAGTGACGACCCGGCGCCATCACCCCTGGTCACGTGACCTCGCTCGAGGGCGCACGTGGTCCGGAGATTTTGTAACAGTTGGTTAAATATTGCTCCGGCCCCTAACGCGACAGGCAACTTCTTCCTAGGCTACGAATATGCGACAACGTTCACGACTGTCAGTCCTCGCCACCGCCGGTCTCAGCTTGGCACTGACGGGTTTCGCCTTCACCGTCACGCCGGTGAGCGCGAGCGAACCCCGAGCCGTCGTCGCGGATACCTCGCCCGTTCCCGCCACCGACGCCATCGTGCACCAGGTCATCACCACGTCGTTCGACCTCGTCCTACGCCAACCACGACAAGCAGCGCTCGCGAGCTACATCGCGGGTCTTTCCAACACCGCCTCAACCAACTTCCACCGCTATCTCACCCCCGCCCAGTTCGCCACCGAATTCGGGGCGTCATCCTCGACGATCAGTGCCGTGGGTTCGTACATGACCGGGTACGGCCTGCACGTCACGTCATTGAGCAAGGGCCACACCCTGCTGCACGTGACGGGTCGGACCTCGGACATCGCGCGCGCGTTCGCCACGCCGTTGGACACCGTGCGCACCAGTTCCGGCCTCGAGGCCCAATTCGCCTCGAAGGCGACGTTGCCCGTCTCCATCGCCCACGACGTGGTCGGTGTCGCCGGGCTCTCGAGCGTCGTCCCCCCTACGACGCCCTCGCTCTCGAGCCACATGTCGTCGCGCGTCACGACGCCCACGTCGTGCCCGGGCGCGACGACCGCGGGGAGTTCGGGCGGCTTCACCGCGCAGCAACAGGCTCAGCTCTACGGACTCAGTACCGCGTACTCGAACGGTGACACGGGCGTCGGCCAGACGATCGCCGTCTACGAGCTCGGCCAATACGGCCAGAGTGACCTCACGACGTACTTCAGTTGCTACGGCATCGCGCCGTTGGTCAAGACCTTCAATGTCGACAGTGGCATCTCCCAGGGCTACAACGTGGGCTCACCCGCCGAAGAGGCGACCCTGGACGTCGAAGAGGCGGCGGTGCTGGCACCCGGCGCGGCGATCGAGGTCTACCAGGGCCCGAACTCGAGTTCGGGGCCCACCGACACCTACCAGCAGATCGCCGACGACAACACCGCTTCGATCGTGTCGACCTCCTGGGGCACCTGCGAGGCCGACCCCAGCGGCGACGCCATGGCCGAACAGGTCATCTTCCAGCAGATGGCGGCCCAGGGCCAGACCGTCGTCGCGGCGTCGGGTGACAGCGGATCGTCCGACTGCGCGGCCAACGCCGACGGAACCAAGACGACCGCGCTCGCGGTCGACGATCCCGCGTCCCAGCCCTACGTGACTGGCGTGGGCGGTCTGACCATCTCGAGCACCAGTCCTCTCATCGAGTCCGTCTGGAACTCCGGCAGTGCCAGTAGCGGTGCGGGTGGTGGTGGCATCTCGAGCGTCTGGCCGCGACCAACGTGGCAGATGGCTCCCGGGATCGTCGCGTCCGAGACCATGCGGATGGTCCCGGACCTCTCGACCATGGCTGATCCCGCCACGGGTTTCCTCGAGTACTACACCGGATCGGGGACCGGGCTCTGCCACCGTTCGTGCGCCACCGGCTGGGCAAGCATCGGTGGCACGTCCATCGGTGCGCCGCTCGTCAGCGCCATCGTCGCGGTCGCGGCCCAGTCGTGCTCAACGTCGCGACTCGGCTTCATCAACCCTTCGCTCTACGCCATGGCCAACGCCGGAGTGGGCTTCAACGACGTCACCACCGGCAACAACAACCTCTACAACGTCGGCGGCTACAGCGCTGCGACGGGTTACGACATGGCGTCGGGGCTGGGCAGTCCCGACGGCATCGCGTTCATCAACGGACTGTGTCCGGCCCCGCTGGACCCCGCGAAGAGCTCCTTCGCCACATCGACGCAAAGTCCTCTGGTGAAGTCCTCCGTGACCGTCACCGCACTCTTGAGGACGTCGTCGTCCAATCCGGTCGCCAACGCGCTGGTGAACGTGAGTGCGTCGGCGGCGAGCGGCGTGATCATCATCGATGGCGACACCGCCAGTTCCACGACGCTCGGCAAGGCCACCTACAGCGTCAACTCGGACGCGACGGGTAATGCGAGTTTCACCGTCACGACCGACACCGCCGGCCCGGTGACCGTGACCGTGACCTACGCGGGTCAGACCGTCTACACGACCACGCTCGGTTTCCTCGCATCCAGGGTGGTCGCAGCGGTGCCCGGACGCGCGACGATCAAGAGCCTGACGCCCTTGACGCGGGGATTCAAGATCATCGTCTCGCCACCGACCTCGTCGGGGACCGGCCCGATCACCGCGTACCAGTTCTCGATCGACGCGGGCCGGACATGGACCACCATCTCGAGTGCCACGCGTACCGCGACGGTCCTGAACCTCTTGAGGTCCCACTCCTACACGGTGGTCGTTCGAGCGCTCAACGCCAAAGGCGCCGGCGCGCGATCGCCGGCGACCCGTGTCACGACGCTTCCCTAGGGGAGCGTGCGAACGGTCCGGGTTCCCGATGCGAAAGAAGAGCCCCCCTAGACTTCCCAGTGGAACGCTAGGCAATCAGCGCAATTCTGATCGTTACAAAGGATGCAAGTGAGGTTTCGTCGCGCAGCGTGGGTCGCCAACATCGTGTTAGCCGGCTCCACTCTTCCGGTAGTGCTGTTGCCCGTCGCGACCACGACTTCCCCGAACGCTCTTCCGCTCTACCAATTCGTCAACTCGGGCACTGGGCCCCTGCCGTGGAACGCGGTGTCCTTCGAGAAAGCGATCAACAACACCACGATGCTCGGCAATCCCCACGCGGTCAGCGAAACCGGAGAGGCGGCGCTGGCGTATCGGATGGCCAACTCCCAGATCGGGCTCTACGTCAGCAGCACCAACGGCTCCTCGATCTGGACAAACATCTCGACCCTCGTCAACACCCCGACCCCGGCGTCGGACCCGGTGCCCTTCTTCGATCCGATGGGGATGCTCGACATCATCTACGTCAGCACCTCCGATCACCTCATCCTGTTGACGACCAACGCCGCTCGCGCACCTCGCACCGACCACATCCAACCGAGTTCGCCGTGGCAACCATGGCTGAGCACCGACCTGACCCTCGCCACCGGCATGGGTGCCGCCACGGGACTGCCCAGCGTCTCGGTGACGGGGTTCAACGGCTTCGTCGCCTTTCGCTCGCTTACCAGCACCGCCATCGTCATACCGCTCAGCTGGGTCCTCGGACAACGCGTGCCCACCCTCAGCGCCGGTGCCGTGAACGTCTCGGGCTTGACGTCGGTGAGCACCATCGTCAACGACCCCGTCGCCCTGGGCGAAGCCGAGCCGGCCTTCGCCGCCACCGGCGCGGCGGGCAACCTCGAGGTCTTCACCAATAATGGATCGTCGCCCAGCGCGTGGACCGCCCAGAACGTGACGTCACTCACCGGTACGCCGGCGAGCGCCGGGGCGCTCACCGCGACGAGCACGCTCGCGACCACCTACATCGCCGCGCTCGGTGTTAACGGCAATGTGGAGCTCTATTCGACGCCGATCTCGTCGTTCATCCCCCTCACGTCGTCACCACACGTGAACTCATCGAGCTGGGGCGCCGTGGCCGTCACGTCCGCGGCCGCCGGATCGCCGCCACTCGATGGCTCGATCTACATGTACTCATCACCCACCCAGATCGCCATCGCCGGCCAGGCCCTCAACTGGGGCGACCTCTTCGTACTGACCAACACCATTGGCCTGTCCACGTGGAGCTCAACCGACGTCTCGGTGACGGGTGGATCGGCGGCGCGCAGCGTCGGCACCGGTATCACCGGCATGACGTTCGGCAACGGCCTCTCGTTGTTCGCTGCCGGCGTCAGTTCGCCACCGCCGCAGGGCGTCGGTATCTACGCGATCCCGTCGAGCAAGTGGGGAACGTCCATCAGCGACGGGTGGCCGATCATCAGTGGCACGGGTGGACTGGGTACGCAGACAACACCGTGGGTCGGATTCACGAGTGCGAAGAGCGTCGTCACGTCGCCGGACTTCCTGATGGGTCAGAGCATCTACAACGCGCACAAGCGCGTCACCTGGCTTTCCTTCTGGACGGTGAGCGGACCGCTCGCCAATGAGCAACTCGCCCCGGCGACCTACTACAACCACGGCTTCGCGGCCGGCGCGTGGGTCGCCACCCAGATCGACCAGTACCGCAACCTCGGCGTGGGTCTGAAGCCCGACTGGGTCATCTTCGACCCCGAGGGCTATCCCGACAACCACTCGGGCCTGGACGCGCCGGGTGGGGCGTCGAAGACCACCCAGGCGACCTACGCCACCTACTGGGCGGCCATGCTGAGTGGGTGGGCGCACGGCCTGAACTCGGTTGACCCTTCGCTCAAGGCGGGCGTCTACGCCTCCCAGTCCGAATACCGCAACTACGGATTGGTGAATCAGGCCCTTCCGGTGTTCATGGCGGTCGCCTTCTCCCAGGGTGGTCCGGTGCAGGTCGCCGGAGCCACGGGCAGCAACGTGCGTGGTTACATCGCCTTCGGCGCCGCCTGCACACCCGCCGCCACCCTCAAGTCCGAGGAGTCGACACTCGTGGCGTCGCCGTGGTTGGGCCAGTTCAACACCCTGCAGTTCAACGCGGGTGTCTACTGCCCTCCCGCCTAGTCGCGCGCCGCGGCGCGCGGGCCGCCTCGAGACGTAGGCTCGACCCGTGAGCGACTCCAATGAATCCACCGGCGACAAGAACCAGGATCTGCGGTCTCGGTTGAAGCAATTCGCCCAGCCGCTCGTCGACTCGATCGACACCCGGCTGCGCGACCAGATCGATCAGCGCGTGGACCAACGCGTGGACCAACGCGTGGACGCCGCGCTCGCCGCCCGGCTTTCGGTACTCGAGCGCGCCATCGCGGACCTCGACCGTGAACTTCGTGAACTGAAACAGCGCAACGATTCCTAAGACTGGTTGCGGTAGTTCTTGCGCTGTTCGCGGTCGCGACGAATGACGAAACGAACCGTCATCACGACGAGCACGACGATGGCGATGAGGAAGATTGAAAAGACCGCGATGAACACAGTGCCACGCTAGGTCGTGTCACAGGCCTGCGCAAGAGTTGCTCCATGACCACTTTGACCGCTTCATCACCGCGCTTCGTGGTCGACGCGTTGCGTGGTGAACGAGACAACCGTCCCTGCGTCGACACCGAGAGCGCCGCCGGTCTCCGCTCGATCCTCGAGGACGGCATCTTCGAGATCTTCGGCCACGTGGCGACCGCCACGCCCCTGGTCCTGCGCGCCTCGTCGCTTCGTCAGCTCGCAGCGAGTACCGACATCTCGCTCTCACCTCTCGGTAGGATCCGCGGGATCCTCGTGAACCAGGTGTTGCGTCTCTTAAGCGTCGGCACGACGGTCAACAAGCCGTTCGAGGATTCGCTACGGGCGTGGCGCCTCGAGAGCGGCGCGAACGAGCTCGTCACCTTCGTGGACCATCTCACGAATGACGAACGCGCGCGCCTCGAGACCGACGTGACCGCACACTCGATCACCCTCATCAGGTCGCTGGGGCCGATCCCCAACCGCTGGCTCCCGCGCAGTGCCGTGAGGGCTAGTCAACTCCTGGGCGGCGGAACCGTGCAGCTGCGCGATGTCGTCGATCTGATGGTCGGCACGACCGCCAGCCCGGTGGCGAACATCGCGCTCTTTGACGTGACCACCTCACCTCTCGGCGAGGGGAGCGAGCGGACCATGCGCTACCACGCCCTGGTCCAGACACTCCGCACGTCGATAGTCCCGCTTCGAACCACGACCTTCTCGACCGCCACCGGCGAGATGTGGTCGCTCGACGTCGACACCGAACTCCTCGTTCGTGGCGCCCACGAGGTGCTGTCGACCCTCTCGACGATGGCGAGCGCCGCGTGAGCGCCCTCCAGCACCGACGATTCACGACCGGGGACCTGAATGCGCTCGTCGACGGCGCACCCTCGGAGCCGGTACGGCTCAGCGACGATCACCGACGTTCACTCAGCGCCCGGTTCCGCGCGGCCGGCGGTGGTGAGCACCGGCGCCTGGACGCCTGGGCCGTGGAGCAGGCCGGTCGGCCCGGTTCATCGTTCCGTTGGTCACCCTCGAGCGCGCGGCGGGTCCTCGCCAGCGGTGCACTACGGCGAATGGACGCGCACCCGACGCTGACGATCGGCGAGGCGCTCAGCGACGAGATCACCGATTTGCTGCTCCGAGCGGCCTCGGGCTACGCCCGGGGAGGGTCGCTGGGTCACTGGCTCGCGAGTGCCACCGTGCCCGAACTCGGACTCGTCACCGCCGAGGCGCTCAACTGGGCGACGCAGGTCGCCGAAATCGCGGCGGGGCTGGACAATCCCTGGGAAATCGCGCCCAGTGACGCCTTCTACGACGTCGCGCGCGCCCGCACCACCCTTCGCGGTCGTCGCGACCTGATCGTCACGCGCGGCAATGCGCGCGTCGTAGTACGGGTCCGAGCGGGCTCACCCGGTAAAAGTGCTGGTCCGGGGCTACGGAGTGATCTGACTATCGAGACGTTGGCCGATCCCGAGGGGCTGGCGCCCGCTCGGTTCATCGGAATCTGGCCCGAGGCCGGCGTGGTGCTCGGCATCGACGGCACCATGGGCGATCTGCGCAGCGGAGCCCGCGATCTGGTGCGAACGGCGGTCGTGCAACAGCGTTTTCTGAGCCGGAAGGCCGCCTAGGATTTGGGCGTGGGCCGCGCCTACTAGCGTGGTTAGGCCATGACACTACGTACCTCCCTTCGAAATATCGCTATCATCGCGCACGTTGACCACGGAAAAACCACCCTGGTCGACAAAATGCTGCGCCAAACCGGATCGTTCACCGACCACGAGGCGATGACCGACCGCGTCATGGACTCGGGTGACCTCGAACGCGAGAAGGGCATCACCATTCTCGCGAAGAACACCGCCGTGAAGTGGAACGACCTCACGATCAACATCATCGACACCCCTGGTCACGCCGACTTCGGTGGCGAGGTCGAGCGGGGACTCTCCATGGTCGACGCCGTCATCTTGCTGGTGGACGCCGCCGAGGGCCCGCTGCCCCAGACCCGCTTCGTACTTCGCAAGACCCTCGAGAAGCGCCTGCCCGTCGTGCTGGTCATCAACAAGGTTGACCGAGCCGACGCCCGAATCGCCGAGGTCGTCGAGGAGGTCGAGAACCTGTTCCTCGACCTGGACGCCGACGAACACCAGATCTCGTTCCCCATCCTGTACGCGAGCGCGCGTCAGGGCTGGGCGTCGCTGAACCCTGAGGACACCGAGGGCGACCTCACCCCGCTCTTCCAGACCATCGCCGACTACGTGCCGGCCCCTGAGTACGAGGAGGGCCACGGCCTTCAGGCGCTCGTCTGCAACCTCGACGCCTCGCCCTACCTTGGTCGCTTGGCCCTGTGCCGCGTCATCAACGGAACGCTCGAGCGCGGACAGCGCGTCGCGTGGTGCCGCATCGACGGGACCATCGAGCACGCCAAGATCACCGAGCTCTTCATCACCGAGGCCCTCGAGAGGATCCCCGCCCAGAGCGCCGGTCCCGGCGACATCGTGGCGGTTGCGGGTTTCGAGGACATCTTCATCGGTGAGACCCTCGCCGATCCCGACAACCCGATCGCCCTCGAGCCGCTGCACGTCGACGAGCCCAGTCTGTCGATGACCATCGGCATCAACACCTCACCGCTCGCCGGCAGCGAAGGCAAGCTCCTCACCGCTCGTATGGTGAAGGACCGTCTCGACAAGGAGCTCGTCGGTAACGTGTCACTGCGCGTGCTCAACACCGAGCGCCCCGACGCCTGGGAAGTCCAGGGCCGTGGCGAACTGCAGCTCGCGATCCTGATCGAGACCATGCGTCGCGAAGGCTTCGAGCTCACCGTCGGCAAGCCCCAGGTCGTGACCAAGATGATCGACGGCAAGCTCCACGAACCGCTCGAGCACGTCACCATCGACGTCCACGAGGAGTTCGTCGGCGCGGTGACGACCCTTCTCGCGACCCGCAAGGGCAGCATGATCGACATGGTCAACCACGGCACCGGTTGGGTCCGCCTCGAATGGCGCATCCCGGCACGTGGCCTCGTCGGCATCCGCACCGAGTTCATGACCGAGACCCGTGGTGGTGGCATGATGCACACCAACTTCGACGGCTACGCCCCTTGGTACGGCGACATCCGCCTGCGCCAGAACGGCGTGCTCGTCTCGGACCGTCGTGGTGACACCACCGCCAACGCGCTGATCGACCTCGAGAGCCGCGGCACCATGTTCGTGGGCCCGGGAACCGAAGTGTACGAAGGCATGATCGTCGGAGAGAACACCCGCTCCGAAGAGATGAACGTCAACCCCACCAAGGAGAAGAAGCTCACCAACATGCGCGCCTCGGGTTCTGACCACACCGAACGCATCACGCCCGCGACGATCCTGTCCCTCGAGCAGGCTTTGGAGTTCATCGCCGACGACGAGGCAGTCGAGGTCACGCCGAAGTCGGTGCGACTACGCAAGGTCCACCTGGACCAGGCGACCCGTGCACGTTCGCGCAAAAAGGGCAGCGTCTGACCTTCAACTAGAATCGTCTGCGGAGGGATGACAGAGCGGACGAATGTACCAGTCTTGAAAACTGGCGTGGGCTTGCTCACCGTGGGTTCAAATCCCACTCCCTCCGCGCAAGAAAAGAACCACCGGCCTCGCGGCCGGTGGTTCTTTTTTGTTGCTGCGGAGACCCTCCCTTAGGCGATGTAGAAGGTCTTGACGTTGGTGAACTCACGGATCCCCTGCGCCGAGAGTTCGCGGCCGTAGCCCGACTTCTTGATGCCGCCGAAAGGAAGTTCCGGCGTCGAGGCCACGATCGAGTTGGCGAAGACCATGCCTGACTCGATGCCGGCGATGGCCTGATCGATCTCCGCCTGGTCGGTCGCCCAGATCGAGCCGCCCAGGCCCCAGGGAGTCGAATTCGCGAGTTCGATCGCCTCGTCGAGGTTCTCAACGACCTCCACGACCGCGACCGGTCCGAACAGCTCCTCGCAGCCGGCGCGTGAATCGCGAGGCACGTTGGTCAGCACGGTGGCCGGGTAGAAGAATCCCTTGCCCTCCGGCAGGGTTCCGCCCGTGCGCAGTATGGCGCCCTTCGCGACCGAGTCCTGGACCTGGGCGTGCAGTTCGTTACGCTGCTCGGCGTTCACGACCGGCCCGAGCACGGTGGCGGGGTCCATGGGGTCGCCCATGGTCACCGCGGCCATCGCGGCGACGAATCCCTCGATGAACTCGTCAGCGCGCTCCTTGACCACGATGAAGCGCTTCGCCGCGATGCAGCTCTGCCCGTTGTTCTGCACGCGGCCGGTGACCGCCATGGGGATGGTCTTGGCCATGTCCGCGGAACTCGCGATGACGAACGCGTCCGACCCACCAAGTTCGAGGACACACTTCTTCAGGTTCTCGCCGGCGTTTCGTCCGACGATCTTGCCGGCGCCCTCCGAGCCCGTCAGGGTCACCGCCGCGATACGGTCGTCGGCGATCATCTCGGCCAGCACCTTGTGCTCGAGGAAGAGGTTCGCGAAGACGCCCACCGGGAATCCGGCACGGAGGAACAACCCCTCGAGGTACTTCGCGGTGCCCGGCACGTTGTGCGCGTGCTTCAAGATGCCGACGTTGCCGGCCATCAACGAGGGGGCGATGAATCGAATGGCCTGCCACAGTGCGTAGTTCCACGGCATGACGGCGAGGATCGTGCCGAGCGGCTCGTAGCGGATACCGCTCGTGGTGGCGGGCGACGCGATGATCTCGTCCGCCAGGAGCGACTCGGCGCGCGCGGCGTAGTACTTCATCGTCGACGCGCTCTTCGCAACCTCTCCCTTGGCGGCGGCGAAGGTCTTACCCATTTCGGAGGTGAGCAGCGTGGCCACCTCGTCGACCTCCGACTCCAGCAGCTCGGCCGCCTTGATCATGAGAACGGCGCGCTCCTGGAACGACGCCGCGCGCCAGTTCTTGAAGGCCGTCACGGACGCCTGCAGCGCTCGTTCCACCTCCTCGGGCGTGTGCGCGGGGTACTGCGCGATTACTTCTTCGGTGGTCGGGTTAATGGCTGTGAATGACATGAGTTCATTATGCCCCGAACGCGCGATTGACCGCTCCGGCGCCGGTGGCGCGCGACACCGTGTTGAGTGTCGAACTTGAGTCGTTTCACTCGTGAACGTCCGGCGAATGCTGACAGGACACGGCTTTACGTGGCGAATCGATGACACGCCGATGCGCGTCGTCCTAAAAAAGTTTCAGCATCGTGCGCGCCGGCGATATCGTCGCGCGCACCATTTACAGGTCGAAGTCCTTCTTCGGCCGGATGACCACAGCCGGGATGTGGACGCGCCCGGTGCGCGTGACCGAGAAGAGCACCGCGTCGGCGACGTCCTCGGGCTTGATCATGAAGTCACTCAGGGCTTCCTGGGCGGCCTCGAGTACCTCGTCGGGCAGACGCTCGCCGGGCACCACCTCGACGTCGATACCCGACATCGCCACCATGCCCTCGAGTATCGCCGGATCGACGTTGCGACCGATATTGGTCGCGACGAGTCCGGGCATGATGCTCGTGACCTGGATGGGGTCCTCCAGGAGTTCTCGGCGAAGGGTGTCCGTGATGACGTTCACGGCGTGCTTGGTCGCGCCGTAGACGCCCGAGTCCGGGCTCAGGGCGGCGACCGACGAGATGTTCACCAGGTGTCCGTGGTTGCCCTTCTCCTTCATGGCGTGCACCGCCGCCTGCGAACCAACCAGCAGGGCGAGCACGTTGGTGTCGAGCATGAGTCGCCATGACTCGACGTCACCGTCGAGGATCGTGCCGAGGAACGACACACCGGCGTTGTTCACGAACACGTCCAGTTGACCAACCTCACGAACGGCGACGTCGATCAAGGCCTGCGCCGATCCGGCGTCGCGGATATCACCGGCGATGAAGGTGGCGCTGCCCCCGTTGGCGCGGATGCGGCCCACACTCTCCTCGAGGGCGACTTCGTCACGACCCGCGAGCACGACGAAGGCTCCGTTCGCCGCGAGCAGCTCGGCGACCGCGCGCCCGATGCCACTCGAGGCACCCGTCACGACTGCGCTCTTGCCGGCCAGTTCTGCTTGCTGTGCCACGATGTCCCCCGTTCGAACGATGTTCCGACTTCTTGGTTGAGGAAGGTTACACACCGCGAGGGCCCTCGCCCGAGTCGAACCGTTACGGTGTGGCGGATCAGAGATTCGAGGGGGATCCCGGCAACGCCTCGTTCGTCGCATCGGGCGCCTCTGGCAGAACCCAGGGGCCAACGTCCGCGATAGCGGTCACGCCGCGACGACGGGTGAATCGTCCAGTGGGCCAGCGCTGGCGACGTGCGCCGTGACGTCGACCGTTTCGACCGCTTCATGCGTGATCGCATCCATGGTCAACCCTCCCACTGCGGTCACGACGCGAGGTCGGGCGCCACCGTCGTTCGCAGGTGCCCGTCGAGGTTCGAACGTCAGGCGCGCACGCGCGCCCTGATGGACTCGATCCACTCGCTCGCGGACCTTCGCGCCTCGCTCGCCTCCTCGCGACGATCGATCGCGTCCGCACCTGTCACCGGATACGAGCCGAGGAACTTCACGCGCGTGAGGTGGGCCTGGAGGTCGGCGAGGCAGTCAGCGACGAGGTCGTCAGCGACGTGACCGTCGAACTCGATCACGAAGCAGTAGTTGCCGAGGCCCATCTTCGTCGGTCGGCTCTCGAGCTTCGTGAGGTTGATGTCGCGCGCCGCGAAGCGGCCGAGGATGCCGTAGAGCGACCCCGGTCGGTCGGCGTCCTGGAAACAGACGATGGTCGTGCGGTCGTGGCCCGTGGGGGCCGCGACCGCTTCGCGTCCGACGACGACGAAACGGGTGGCGTTACCGGGGTGATCCTCGATGTCGCTCGCCACCTGCTCCAAACCGAAGATCGCGCCGGCGATCGACGATCCAACGGCCGCCCACGGCTGATCCGACGCGGCGACGTCACGCGCAGCCTGGGACGTGGACGTGGTCTGCTCGACCTCCACGTCGCTCAGTTTCCCGAGGAATCCACGGCATTGCGCGAGGGCGTGGACGTAACTCGAGACCTTGGTGACGTCCTCGAGCCGCACGCCGGGACGAGCCAGGAGGTGCAGGTGGATCGGCAGGACGATCTCGCGCTGGATGACCAGATCGTGGTCGAAGACCAGTCCGTCGATGGTCGCCGACACCGTTCCCTCGATGGCGTTCTCCAGTGGCACCAGACCCTGGTCAAGGGTCCCGTTCGCGACGAGGGCCAGAACCTCGGGGATGGACGCGCAGGCCTGGGTCAGCACTCCCTCGATCGTCGCGGCGGCCTCGTGGGAGAACGTCCCCTCCGGACCGAGGTAGCCGACGCGCGTTTGTGCCATGAAGGGATGATAGTTCGTCCCCAAAATCGTGCTCACGGTCTCGAGATCCGAACCCGGGTCAATTCATGTCTACGATGGCCAAGGACGAAATTGAAGGGTTGGCGCAATGGGGCACCAAATGTTTGAGTACGACGCACGATTCGCCGAGGACGTGTACGCGTTCTGTCGCGAGCGCCTCACCCACCCGGTACCGCTCGACTTCGGGAGCCTCTCACCCGAGCCACTCCCGAGTCTGCAAGGGCTCATCAACGCCGAGGGTAACGACCCCGAGCAGATGCTCCAGTTCTTCAAGGAGCGATTGGCACCCCACGTCGTCTCAATCGACTCACCCGGGTTCCTCGCCTTCATCCCCAACGCCCCGACCAAGAACTCGCTCTTCTTCGACATGGTCGTGGCGTGCTCCGGCCTCAACGGCACGAGTTGGCTCGAATCCGCCGGCGTGGTCATCGCGGAGAACCAGGCGCTGGAGTACCTCGCCCAGAGGGCGGGTATGCCCGAGGGAAGCGGTGGGGCGTTCGTCTCGGGCGGCTCGATGGGCAACCTTTCGAGCCTGACCGTCGGACGCGACGTCGGTCGATCCAAGCACCCCGAACTCGCCCCGCACGAGGTGCGCTTCGCCATCTCGGCCGACGCGCATTCGAGCATCGGTAAGGCCCTGCACGTGCTCGGCATCGAGGCACTGTTGGTCGAGACCGACGACCATCGCTTCACGCGCGCCAATCTTGAGGCTGCGCTCGCGAGCGACCCCAACCCCAGCAGCGTCGTCGGCATCGTCGCGACGTCGGGGACCACGAACGCCGGCGTCGTGGACGACCTCGAGGGACTCGGGAGCTTCGCCCGCGAGCACGACCTCTGGTTCCACGTCGACGGCGCCTACGGCGGTGCGGCGCTCTTCTCGCCGAGCCACCGCGACATGCTGTCGGGCATCCGCCACGCGGACAGTTTCATCGTCGATCCCCACAAGTGGCTCTTCGCGCCACTCGACTGCTGCGCCCTCGTCTACCGCGATCCCACCACCGCACGCAAGATCCTCGCCCAGCAGGCCAGTTACCTCGACATCCTGCACGGCAGCGACGACGAGAACTACGAGTGGAATCCGTCGGACTTCGCGATCCATCTCTCACGGCGCGCGCGCGGCCTCCCCTTCTGGTTCTCGCTGGTCACCAATGGTGTGGACGCCTACGAATCCGCCGTTCAGGCGGGCATCGACATCGCCGCACGGGCCGTGGCGATGATCGATGCGACCGAACACGTCGAGATGGTCCGCGACAGCAGCCTTTCGGTCGTGCTCTACCGGCGGATCGGGTGGAACAACGAGCAGTACAACGAGTGGAGCGAGCAACTGCTGCGCGACCAGATCGCGTTCGTCACCCCCACGAAGTGGGAAGGCGAGACCGTGGCCCGTTTCGCCTTCATGCACCCCGACACGTCAGACGAACTGATTCAGCAGATCCTCGATTCGATGCGCGACTAACGGTCCTTCAGCAAGGGGTCCGACGGATTTCGCGTCACGTCACCGCGCTCGTTCTTCCGACGCCACGCAATCCCGCCGAGCGCTTCGAGCACGACGCGGTTACCCAGGTACGCGGTGATCTCGGCGTGGTCGTACGGGGGCGACACCTCGACCACGTCCATGCCGGCGAGCGGCGTCTGCATGGCGATGCGTCGCACCGCGTCGAGTAGTTGGCGGCTCGTGAGCCCGCCCGGTTCGGGAGTCCCGGTGCCCGGTGCCGAGCCCGGGTCCACGACGTCGACGTCGACGGACAAGAACACCGCGTCGCAGTCGTCCATGGCGAGGGCGATGGCCTCGTCGAGCACCGCGTCCAGACCCCGGTCGACGATCTCGCTCATCTCGAACGAGCGCATGCCCTGCTCGGCCATCCAGGCGAGGGTCTCGGGTTCGGGCCAGTACCCGCGCAGTCCGATCTGCAGGAAGCGATCGCCGCGACAGGCCCCTGATTCGATCAGGCGGCGCATGGGCGTGCCGTGGCCGTACAGGGATCCGAACTGGCTGTCACCGGTGTCGGCGTGGGCGTCGAAGTGGATCACCGCGACGCGTCCCCATCCGACGTGGTGCGCCACGCCCGTCACGTCGGGCAACGCAATGGTGTGGTCACCACCGAGGATGATCGGGATCACGCCAGCCGCGGCGACCATCACCACGCGCGCCTCCAGGGCCTGCAGCGACCTCTCGGTGTCGCCCGAGTTCATCTCCACGTCACCGAGGTCGACGACGCCCAGCTCCGTCAAAGGGTCGACTCCGAGCGCCAGGCTCGGACGCATGCCGTCGTGCGGCAGGTAGTCCGTGATACGGATGGCCTGGGGTCCGAAGCGACAACCCGAGCGATGCGAGGTACCGCCGTCGAAGGGGGCGCCAATGATGACGGCGCGCGCGTCGCTCCACTGTGCGCGTTCGTCTGGATCGCCCGCGGGGACCCCGAGGAACGTGGCGTCGGGTCCGTACATGTTGCCAATTCGCATCGCAGTCCTTCGTTGAGGTTGTCTTCAGTATCTCGCAAATGGCGAGGGCGAACGCGAAGATTCAGGAACTAGCTTCGCAGCGAGATCGACAGCGACTCGAGCCCTCGAAGGATGATGTTCGGGCGGTAGCGGATCTCCTCGTCGGCCAGCGAGATCGACGAGGTCGCCTTCAGCAACTCGCGCACGGCGATACTCGACTCCAACCGGGCGAGCGGCGCCCCGAGGCAGTGATGAAGCCCGAAGCCGAATCCCAGGTGAGGATTCGTCGCGCGGTGCACGTTGAGCTCCCTCGGACGCTCGAAGACGTCAGGGTCGCGATTCGCGGCGCCGAGCAGCACGAAGACGAACGAGCCCTTTTCGAGCACGTGGCCGTCGACGGTCACGTCGTTGACCATCGAGCGCCCGGTGAGCTGGACCGGCGACACGATGCGCAGCATCTCCTCGGTGGCGACTCGATCGAGCGAAGGGTCGGCACGCAGTTCCTGCTGGGCCCGTCCATCACGAGCGAGCAGGAGCAGCGAACCCGAGATCAGGTTCATCGTGGTCTCGTGACCGGCCACGAGGATCAAGATGGCGGTCGAGAGGAGCTCGCCCTCGCTCAGCTGGTCCCCCTCGTCACGCGCGGCGATCAGAGCGCTCAGCAGGTCATCGCCGGGATGACGGCGGCGCTCGGCGAAGAGTTCATGGAAGTAGAGGCCGAAGTACATGATCGCGGCGTCGCGCGCCGCGTGGTCCTCGTCGCTCAGCAGGAAGTCGGGGTCCAGGCCCCGCGCCAGCATCGCCGAGCGCGACTGGAACTTCTGGTGGTCCTCACGCGGGATGTTGAGCATCTCGCAGATCACCGAGACCGGCAACGACCACGCCAGTTCCTCGACCGCGTCGAAAGGTCCGGCGTCGAGGTGGCGCTCGATGACGCTTCGCGCCTGAGCCTCGATGAAGGGCGCGAGCTCGTTCACCCGCTTCGGGGTGAAGGCGCGCTGCACCAGACCCCGCAGGCGCGTGTGATCAGGCGCGTCGCGAAACAGGAACGGGCGCGTATCGTTGCCGGTCGCGCGGATCACGTCGAGCTGCTCGTCGCGTCGCGTCCCACGAAGCCGCGGTCGCTTCCCCTCCTTCAGGTGCAATGAATCCGACGAGGCGTCGCGGTTGCGCAACAAGGACAGGCAGTCGGCGTGGCGTGCGACAACCCAGTAGCCACCCGGCGCGAAATGGATCGGCGCGTGCTCGCGGATCTCGTCGAACAGCGGACCTGGATCGGTGGACCACCGCGGGTCCGAAGGGTCGTAATGAACCATCTCGGTATGGTAGCGACTCTTGTCGAGCCTCAGCGAAGCGCCTGCAGGTCGGCGATCAGCTCGTCCATATGATTCGTCACTATCGACAGGTGACCCTCCTCGGGCTTGTGGACCACCGTGACGTTCTTCACGTGCGATGCCAGCCAGGCACCGTGGGTCGGCGGCACCATCAGGTCCTGGTCGCCGTACCATACCGCTACCGGCACCTCGAGAGCGGCGACGTCAAAGCCCCAGGGATTGAGGAACACGCGGTCGTCGTCGAGGAAGCCGAAGTAACCATTGATGAAGCCCTGGCGACAGGAGTCGGCGAGGTTCCTCCTCGACTCCGCGCTCGCGAGCGCCGCCTTGTCCACGTCGGCCAGCAGACCACCGAAGATCGCGACGATGTTGTCGGCGTTCGCGTCCGCGAATTGCTCGCCGACCTCGGCCATGTGCGCCTCGTAGACCGGACCGCCAACCTTGGACAAGGCGAACTCCTCGAGGTTCTCGGGCCCCATGCCGGCGGTCCAGTCGAAATCCACGTCCATCGGCACGACACCGGCGAGCGACCACACCGCGACGCAACGCGGCGCGTCGAGGGCCCCGCAGGCCAGGGCGTGCGGTCCGCCGCCCGACCAGCCGATCGAGATATAGCGATCGCGTCCGAGCGAATCGAGGACCGTACGCACGTCGTCGACGACCGATGCCACGGTGCGCCCTTCGAGTCTGGTCGAGGCGCCGTAGCCGGGTCTCGACATCGCGACGAAGAAGAGTCCCGCGCGCTCGCCAGCCTCACTGAACATCGTGACCAGCGAGGCTGCGCCAGGGGTCCCGTGGTGGAAGAAGACCGTTTGGCCGTCCGGGTCGCCCACGGTGACGATCTCGACGAGTCGTCCGTCAGGACTTGATAGCAGGGCGTCTTGTCTGGGCACGGTCACTCCGATCGATCACTCGCCATGTACCCTACGCTGGTGACCATGAAATCGAAACGAGTTGTCAGCGCCACACGGTTCATCGCCGCCCCGCCCAAGGCGATCTTCGACCTCCTCGCCGACCCCCGCCAGCACTCGGTGTTCGACGGTTCGGGCAGCGTCGTCAAGGTCCGCAAGGGCCCCGACCGCCTCTTCCTCGGCGCGAGGTTCTCCATGGACATGAAGGTCGGGCTCGGCTATTTCGTGAGCAACAAGGTCGTGGCGTTCGAGGAGAACAAGTGCATCGCGTGGCACCACTTCGCCCAGTTCGTGTGGCGTTATGACCTCGAGGAGGTACCCGGGGGCACGCAGGTCACCGAGTCGTTCAACTACGACAAGCCGTGGGCGTTCACCATCGAGTTCGTCCACAAGGCTGAGTCCAACCAGCGCGCCATGGAGGCCACGCTCGAACGAATCGAGAGGATCGTTACGGCGTGACGGTGAGAGCCGTACCCGTGTCGAGCAGTTCCACCCATGTTTGACCGGGCGTGAGCTCGAGCGACTTGCCATTCCTGGTCGTGTAGGTGAGCACGTCAGACTTCGACGCTCCGCGCGACCACGTGCCCAGCTGCTCCTTGCCGTCGGTGAAGAAGGCGGCGGTGCCCGAACCTTGCAAGTCGGCGTACGAAGATTCCGTGCCGATCCCGTTGACGTAGTTGACGAACATCACGACCACGTTCCGGGGCGACTCACGAACACCAGTCCCGGTGACGTCAGCCCGGGCGAAGAGCGTCCGGTCCCACGACATCGTCGTGGCGTTCCAGGTCCAGGTCACCGGGTACATGCTCGGGAAGGGGACGACGAAACTCGCCACCTTCGTGCCGACGACCTTGGCGGTGGCGTTGCGGTAGGTGAAGAGCTTGGGCGGCGGCACCGGCGACCCCTGGAACTTGAAGAGCAGGGGCGCGATGGTATAGAGGTTGTGGGGTGCGAAACGCGTGGGGTCTCGGAACATCGCGGCGCCGGCGCTCGACTCGTCGATGAGCTTGAGCGATGGAACGGTCGAGATACTCGCCACCGCGTAGGCCGCCCCACCGGAGTAGACGAAGAGGCCTCCGAGTGGCCAGACGACCTGGGTATCTGTGGGCCGCACCGAGCGTACGGGGCCGACCTTGGCGGGCGCGTTGGAGTTGAACACCGCGGCGAGACGGGTGATGCCGCCGTTGACGATCTCCTCGTAGACCACGTCGGCTTGATCAACGCCCCACTGCGGCAGCGCGTCGGGAGTGTTCTCGATCTTCACCGTGAGGGCCGGCCGCGTCAACGCGGCGCCGCCAGGATCCGCCAGACCCGTGAGCGGCGCAACCGGCACCGGCACCGTCGTGCTGGTCGAAGTGGTGGTCGCCGATGATGAACCACCCCCCTTCAGGTGCGGCCAGGCCACGATGGCGGCACCGGCGAGGATGACGGCGAGAACGAGGGCGAGTAACTTGCGCATTCCTACAAATCTAGTGAGGGGCCGAGCGATCCCGCGACGAGGATGACGCGCTAGAGGAGCTTGAAGATCACGGTGTGGGGCAATTGCGTCTCGGGACTGAGGTGCTCGGAACCCTCCAGCGCGGACCATCCCGTCGCCCGATAGAAGCCCAGCGCCGTGTCACGGCCGTTGGCCCACATCTGCTCGGCACCCAACGCGCGAAGGTGCGCCTCGGCGACCTCGAGCACCAGGGCCCCGTAGCCCCGACCCTGCACATCGAAGTCGGTCGCCATGTAACGAAGCTGATAGGTCACCAACTGCGCGTTCACCGGCGACGTCGAGGGGAAGAACGAGGCGCTCACCACCAACCGCTCGCCAAGCAGGCCGGCCACGTGCAGCGCGGACGACTCCTCGTCGCGCGGATCGGCCACCGAGATTTCGGGGTCGCCCGAGCGCAGGACCCTTCGGCGCAGTTCGTGCAGCGCGTGCGGGTGGACCAGCTCGACGCGCAGGGCTTCAACCAGGTCAGACAAGGCTGCGCACCATGGTGACCAGGGTGATCGAGGGATCGCGGTCCATCGAAATGACCTCCCCGTCGAGACGAAAGCCCATCTTCTCGTAGAACGCGCGCGCACGGGCGATGCTGTCGGTCACGTGCAAGTACAGGCGGTCAGCCCCGTCGGCGCACGCCCAGTCGCTGATCGCCTCGACCAGTTGCGCCGCAGCACCGCTGCCGCGCTCGCTCGGGGTGACGTACATGCCGAAGAGCCATCGGGTTCCCGGGTGCTGCTCATTGAAGGCGCCCGACGCCATGCCCACGACGACGCCGTCGCGCTCGGCGAAGTGATAATTCCATTTGGCGGCCATCGTGCGCCACCGCAGACGCGACCACCTCAGCGATTCTTCGTAGGTCGACCCGTACGCCTCGGGAGTATTCGAGAGCGCCTCGAGACGAATCGCACGCAGACGCTGCGCATCCTTCGCCCCGATGCGGCGGATCCGCAGGGGCCCCTCATCCATCGGGCAACATCCGCTGCGCGACGATCCGTTCGGCCAGGGTGCCGTGCGCCATGTGCTCGCGAACACTGTCGTGGTCCACGACCGGGCGGTTCTGGGAGAGCTTGGCCTTCCCCTCAATCGAGTGCACCTCGATCTCGATACCGACAATGGCCTTCAGTTGTTGCTCGATATACGCAGCCGGCGCGTCGTCCACGCTCCACGGTCGGTCTCGATGGCCCTCGAAGCCTTCGGTGAGATCGCGGACCTGCTCGTCCTTCCAGGCAGGGTCCTCACGAAGTCGCACGTGACCGCGTACCTCCGCGGCGACGTAGTTCCACGTCGGCACGACACCAGGATCGTCGAGGCGGCTGGGATAGTACGAAGGGGACACGTACGCGCTGGCCGCGAGGAAGAGGCCGAGAACGTCGCATCCCTCACCGATCGACTTCCACCAGGAGTTCGCCTTGGCCACGTGCGACGTCAGGGTCCGACGGTCACTGCTCACCACGACCGGAACGAAGACGCTCGCGAGACCGTCGGTCGCACTCAGCACCAGCATGCCCGCGCCCGCGTCGCTCACCACACGCCAGGCATCGTCGTCATCCAACTGGAACTTCGGCGCGATGTACATACGCCCATTGTTTCACGGATGCCCCTTCGCGACGGGGCCACATTTCTGCGAGAGGAACACCGCATCGTACGGACCCGCCGAGTCACCGGTTACGGGATCGCCCACGATCACGGCGCCAGGACTAGGTCTCGCTGCGCGGAAGGCGGGCCGAATAGATCGAGTAGCCGTCGATGTGGCGGACCAGAAACGATGCGACCAACGTTGCGCACATCATGGGGATCATGATGGAGAACCCGCTGTGCGTGAGTTCGGCGACGAGCACCAGACCCGCCAACGGCGCCTGCATCGCTGCGCCGATCATCGCGGCGGCGCCGACGAGCGCGAAGGCGCCGATGGGCGCTCCGGGCCACAGGTGCACCCAGACCGCGCCCAGGAACGCGCCCAGCACCGCGCCCGTGCTGAGGAACGGCGTGAAGACGCCTCCAGCCGCCCCGCTGCCGAGCGTGAGCGCGGTGACGAAGGGCTTCAGTGCGAAGAGGGCGAAGAGCAGGCCGATACTCCCGGCGCCGATGAAGGCTTCGTGCGCCATGTCCTTACCGTTCCCGAAGAGTTGGGGGAACCAGATACCGATGACGCCAACCGCCACGAACGCGAGCGGCATCATCCAGAAGATCGCGGCACCCTTCGCACGGAAGTTCGACGCCCAGCCGATGAGGCGCACGTAGAAGACGGCGAGCAGCCCGATGACGACGCCGGCGAGAAGTGACCACACCATGAGTGACGCGCTGAATTGGTAGGACGGGATGTCGACGTAGGTCGCGTGGCTCGGCAAGTAGACCCAGGCGACCATGGTCGCGACGAGCGAACACGCGAGCGCCGGGAGCACCGTGGGCAGGGCGAAACTGCCCAGCAACACCTCCGCAGTGAACACCGCTCCACCGAGGGGCACGTTGTAGACCGCCGCGAGGCCGGCACCCCCGCCGCAGGCCACCAGCAGCCGCTTCTGGGCCGGCGAGAGCTGCAGCCAGTGCGAGAGCACGCTGCCCGACGCGCCACCCATGAGTTTCGGGGCGGCTTCTCGGCCGATCGAGGCGCCGAGCCCGATGACGATCTCCGAAACGATCGATGTGAAGAAGCTGCGTCGCAGGCCGAGTTCGCCGTCACCATTCCAGAGGGCGTCGTCAATCTCGGATTTCTCCTGCTTGAGATAGCGACGGATGAGGTACCAGCAGACTGAGCCGATGACGCTCGCGACCAGGAGCGAGAGCACCCGCCTCGCATCCGAGGATGCGGCGACCGACGCGGCGTAGTCCCCGCCGTTGTAGCCGAAGGCCGCGTGCTCGGCGAGTCTGAGCAGCCACATGAGCACGACGCCGAAGAGACCCGTTGCGACGCCGGTGATGACGACCGCCATCCAGAACTTCGGTGTCAGAGCGGCTTCACCATCATTGGTGATGTTGGGCTGCTCCATGGCGCCGCGACCCGACGCGATGCGACGTTTGATGAGCGGAGGGGGAACGCGAAGTCGCTCGCTCTCGCCTCTTCTTCTTCGCTCCATGGGCCTCTCGTCAGTAAAAGTAAGCCAATCGTAGCCCTCGACCCCGGTGCGCCAAGTGCGCGACAGGATCATCTCGACGATACCGCCACGCTGTCCGTGGCTCAGGCCTCGGACGGCACCTCTTGGACGATCCAAGTGTTTCCGTCGGGGTCAGCGAAATCGAGGAAGGACTCGAAGGGACCACGCTCGGCGTGCAGCCCCGCCACTTGATTCCCCTCGACGAAGTGATAGGGGCCATGCACCTCGACACCGCGTTCGCTGAGTTCGCTATAGGCGAGCGCCACGTCTTCGACCATCAAGTGCATCCCCGAGGCCGATCCCGGCACGGCGGCGGTCAGACCCGTCCCGATGGCGATCCCGCAGTTCGACCCCGGTGGGTGCAGCCGGGCCACGCGACGTTCGGCGTTCAGTTGAACGTCCATCAGCACCGTGAAGCCCGCCTTCTCGACGTAGAACGCCTTGGCGGCGTCCACGTCGCTCACGGGGATGATCATCAACTCGAGCTTCCAATCCATCGGACCACTCTAGGGCGGTCGCGTCCGGATGCCCCCGGAGCGACGCAACACTATCCACTACGAACTTGGAACCGGGCGGGACGAGAGTCTCTTGTTCATTCCAAGAGTTGGATCGTCGTGCGTGAAGACCGGCTAGGTGATTCACGTCGAGATACTTCGCGTCCGGTGGCACGTGAATCGTCAATGTGCTGTTGCTCACAGCGCCTTATGACATGACGCGATGCGACTTTGTCAATTGTCGCGAAGTTCTTGCAACCTTGTCGCGAAGTTGTTTTGCCATTCTCTTTCGGTCTCGGTCCATGTTCCGTCAGCGTTCGTCTCTTCGACGTGAATCGTTTGACAGTGCAAATACTCGTCGCGTGTTTGCTTGCGCTCACTCATTTGCATTTTGCCCTCCCTGTCCATGTCATGACTAAGTTCCCAGTCGACGCAACTAGGAGGCCGTGCACTCGTCGCGACGATGTTCGCCCCCACGCACGACCCCGCACGTGGGACAGACGAGGTGACTCCAGCACACCGGGTCGCCACCTTCATCATCCTCAAGCAATTCGAGCAGTTCACGTGGATCGCCCACCAGGATGTCGGCACCGCACCCGACGAGCTCCTCGCGGGTTCCGTAGCCCCACAGGACGCCGAGCGAGACCAGACCGAAACGCTGGGCCGCGAGCACGTCATAGCGACGATCGCCCACCATCCAGACCTTGCGCGGCTGGCTCGGCTGGAAGAACGACAACACCTGGGCGACGATGTCGTCCTTCAATGAGAGCGCGCCGTCGAGGCTTGCGCCCGACACCGTCTCGAAGTACTCGTCGATCCCCAGCGAGACCAGCATCCGGTTGGCGAAGTCAACGCGTTTGGAAGTTGCGACGCCCATGCGTACACCGTCACGACGCAATCCGTCGAGCATCGTGCGCACACCGTCATAGAGCTCGCACTTCTGCACGCCACTCTCGTCGTAGAACTCCCGGTAGCGGGCGACCACTCGATCCAGCTCCTCGGCCGCGATACCGAGTTGCGCGAAGGAGTCCTCGAGCGGCGGGCCGATGAGTGACGTGAGCCGATCATCGGACGGGGTGAGGCCGAGCTCATCGAGCGTGGCGCGAAATGAGGCGAGGATGCCGCGCTGCGAATCAGAGAGCGTCCCGTCCAGGTCGAAGATCGCGAAAGCGGGAACTGATGTCACTCCACCATCATGACGTGGACGGCGCGATCGCAGCGAATGGGCCCACCGACGTCCACGTGCGGTTCACGCGCCCCGGGGGATCGAGTTGACCTGGTCGGCGACGATCGCGCGGTCGTCCTCGTCCTCGATGCGGGCCACGAGCACCAGCGCCCGTTGGCGCCATTCATCGCTCTGCACCTGGTCACCCGCACCGGCGAACGCACGCGCCACGCCCTCCGCCGTCGAGGCAACGAGCCAATCCGGGGTCCGCGGCGCCTGGGCCTCGCCATAGGCGCGCTGGGCGAAACGCAACGCGATCGAGGATTCGCCGAGGGCGCTCGCCGCGCGCGCGACCATCCAGTCACCCGTGATCATCTTCTCGCTAC